>OIZL01000761.1_pt1 | contig 21321 bp, 21 predicted proteins | sample 1588541 | NCBI WGS metagenome assembly OIZL01 (sample SAMN03283285) | human gut metagenome | biome: human-associated habitat; material: feces | host: Homo sapiens | place: Peru | collected 2012 | reverse complement strand
ACTTTATTTTTTGTATATTTATATTATTCGTTACCAAATATTTTATATACATTTTTAATTATATATCAAAATTTGAACACTTGCAATAACTTTACGATAATTTTTTATATTGCTTTTAAATTACTTGCAATAAGTGGACTGTAATAATTTTTGAAATATTCTAAAGGACGTATTGCAACTTCCTAAATCTATAAAGTATAATAACGCTATACATAAAAGTTTAAACCTACTTTACTAACGACAAAGCTAGAATATTATTTCCATACTAAAAATCCCCAGAAATAATATTCTGGGGACTTTTCTTTTTAAAACTAAATCTGTATTTACAAATTTAGAATTACTGATAATTAATACTATAATTTTTAATTGCTTTTTATAATTTTATTTTTTCTAATTGTTAGTTTATTTATAACAGTCAACATTTATAACTTTAAGCAATCATCACCTTCTGGGACTTCATCTACACTTGCTTCATAAGAAAATCCCAATAAATAATTTTGGCTTGCTTTAAATTCCGCAGTATAATACTTGAATACTATTACAATTTTATTCAAATCTTTACCACTCTTATCCTTCTTAGGGATATTATAATACGAGTAACCTTTTTCATTTTTTAAAGGCACATTTGCATATATTCTTACTACATTCTTACTATCAGGATCTATTCTTATTTTATATGAGTTTTCAAAAAAACTTTCTTTATATAGAATACCTTTTTGTCCCTTATTCCATCTTATACAATACTTTAATCTAAGTAAAAACTCAGATAACATAATAAAAATAATAACTATTAAGTATAATATAACAATTATAAGAATAATAGTAAAACCACCGTCTTGACTAAATTGTGAAATCATAAGTTTTGATTTTATTCCTGAAATATGTCGATATATTTCTGTATATGAAACATCCTCAATACAGAAATCTTCAAAATCTAAATAAGTTTTATCACTAGAAATAGTCTTTAAAGTCTTTTCTACTGGGTTATATAAATATATAACGTAAGGAATTCTTTCTTTTGAATAATTTCCTACAATCATTTTTTCAGTCGTAGGATCAATATCCTTTTCTGTCTCATAGTATAATAACAATACATTTTTATTAAGTTTCAAATTACAATCAAGTAAACTCTTTTCTGAATCCGAAAGAGAATTTGCACTTATAATCCGAAATTCATCAGTATTTACAAGTTTTGGTTCCATAGTTTTGTAAGATACTACCAACGAAATTGCACATGCGGCAATACAAATCATTAAAAAAATAGATATTATTATGCGAGATATTTTTTTCATAATAAAACCTCCTAGCTTGTTATTAAAAAAGCAATTAAAAATTTACATGCTTCACATTATACAATACATTTTTAGATTTGTCAAGTATATATTATAAATATCCGCTTTATGACTACATAATATTAACTAAAAAAGTAAATTCCGTTTAGAAAATAAATATTTTTTACATTTTTTCAAAAATAATTCCATCGCTGCAAGTAGTGGCCTTTTCTTTTTGATTTTCTTCTTTTATAGTCCATGCAATCACATACATATTTTTTTCATGGAAATACCTATACTTTTCTTCATCTAAATTTCTTATGTCATAGGCTACAAATTCTGGATTAATAATGCTAAAAAGTATTCTTTTATATACTTTTTCAAAAAAATCATCATTTCCTGTGATAAGTAATCCTACATCTGTGTCTTTGCATTTCTTTTTTACATACAAAACACTAAGCGGATTAAAAGATTCGATTAAATATTTTCCATTATATTTTTCTAGTTCTTTTATTACTAAATTTTCTAAGCATAAATCTATAGCATCATTTTTAATTTCTATTAAAAGCGGTACTTCGCCATTTACTAAATCTAATACTTCTTCTAAAGTAGGGATTTTTTCATTACTTTCTCCTAATCTTAATTTTTTTATTTCTTCTAAAGTACACTTTTTAACTTCTTTATTTTCTCCCGTCATTCTAAAAAGATTATCATCATGAAAAACTACTATCTTTTTATCAGATGTTAGTCTTACATCAAGTTCAATAGCATATTTATTTTCTTTTGCTTTACTAAAAGCTAAACAAGAATTTTCCGGTATATCTTTACCATGTAGTCCTCTATGTGCAATCATTTTGTAATCGTTTATATCCATGTTTCCCTCTTCCTCTCACTCTTAAAATTATATTCTTCTTAACCTATTTTATCATAAATCTAATTTAAATTTAATACTATGTACTAAATATTTATAATTATATAGGTGATTATTTTGGAAAAAATATATTTAAATAACTTTATCTTATCATATAATAATATACAAAATTTACTATGCTATTTAAGAAACAATTATGAAGATAAATTTCTATTTGACAAATGTTTATGTATGACATCTTTTAACTTTCCTGTAAATTCATACAAAATTGGAAATGGAAAAAAACATATTATTTTATTTAGTTGTACACATCGGTTGTGAAATAATAACAGAATACTTTATACTTGAAGTTATAATCTCTCTTTTAAAAGATAAAGAACTTTATGAAAAGTATAGCAATACTTACACTTTTCATTTTATTCCTCTTTTAAATCCTGAAGGGTATATAATATCAACAAGTAATGTTTTAAAAAATACTTTAAATTTAAATCAAAAAGAGTTAGAAAAATTAGCAACAGAATATTTGCTAGCTTACGACCAAGATGATTATTTAAGTATGCAAGGAAAATGTTTAGATAAAAAATACAAAAAGGTATTAAAGTCTTCTCTTTTAAATATTGAAAATAGCCTTCTAAGAAAAAGTGTAAAAAATATTTTAAAAAAATGTAATTTAAATGAAGATGTTTTACCTATTTGGTCTGCAAATGGAAAAGGCATTGATATAAACTCAAATTCAATTCATAGATTTAAAGAAATAAAAGCATTAAGAAAATCTCAAAAATTTGGGCCTCTTAGATACAATGATATAAAGACAACTATTCCCTCTCCTATGTCTTTTACAGGTGTTGCTACATTTGAAAAAAGAGTTCCTGAAAATTTAGGTCTGTACAAATATATAAAAGAAATATATAATTTAAAAGATGATACAAATGAAAGCCTTCTTGCAATATTTTCATATCATTCTACTGGTGGTGAAATATATGGTTTTTGTGACAAAGAATTTGCAGATAAATCTAATATTCAAATCCAATCACTAGGTATGAATGAATATTCAAAATACACTAATTATTCATTAGTAAATGAAAGTTTAAAATATGGCGTCATGGACTATTACAGAGTAGCACTTTCAAATGTTTGCTCTCTTACTATTGAACTTTCTAAAAAAAATGCAAACCCTATAGGATTTTTATCAAATATAGAAAGTTTTTTAAATGAAATTAGGGATAATAAAAAGGCTCTATTAAATACAATTGATAAGTTAAATTCTATATATTAGTAATTATTATATACTTAAAATCAATTTAAACTTTTTAAATTGATATGAAAAAATTGAACTCACAAAAATATTGTAATTAAAGTAGGTACAGTTAAAGTTGTTTATAACTTACTTTACCTGTACCACTATTTAATTTTATAAACTATATTTTCACCATTATTTACTTAACTTTTTTTATTCAATGTTAAATTTTACATAGTATTACTAGAGTACTGTGAACACTTTTCTTCAAGTAGTATAAATTGACAGCACCTCTTTATTATCCTATCACTCAAATGGCCTTTCCTATACATATTTTGAAAAAATATTATTTTTTTAAATAATTCTGCTTTATGATTATTTAAAAACGTTAATTGTTCTTCTAACATCTTCTTATATTTTTTATCTTTTATTGTTGGTAACACTTCTGTCAATTCTTCAATTGGAGTAGGAATCATATTATTAATATTAACTACTCCCAGTTCTCCATCCTTAATTTTATATATATCTATTGCTTTAGAATTAATATTTTTATGCTTGGTTTTTGGAGAAGCTAGTGGAGCAAAATAATTATAATTATTATATGTATAAACTATCCCTATATATGGACGTGTTGTATTTTTATTGTATGCTACATTTTTATCAAATTTTCTTAAATAATTTATATACTCCTCACTAATATAGTATATTTTCAAATTTTTCATTATATCTCCTATTTTTCAAAAATGTGACTGTCTTTTATGACAGCCACATACTATTTTTTAAGTTCCTACTATGGCAAGGATATTCCTACTTTTTTAAGTTCCTACTATGGCAAGGATATTCCTACTTTTTTAAGTCCCTACTTTAGCAAGGGTATTCTAAACTTTTTTGCTATTTACTAGCAACATTATTATATGCAATAATAATAAATTTATTGCTATCCTATTAATAATATAACATATTTTTGTAAAAATATCAATATTTATTTCAAAAATGTTGTTAATTTCATGATTTTTATAAAATATGTAATTAATAGTTAATTATATAACAATTCTTTGTATATATTTTTTTGGAAAAATATACATTTAATTTTCTTTTTATTTGACAAACATAAGTTTACTTGCTATAATATTATTGTTAAAGAAAAGAGGTTATTTATATATGAGTTTAAATACAATATTACTAATTATTACTGTAATTCTTCTTGTTATTACACTACTTTTAATACTTTCAGGAAGAAAAAATAAAGGAAATAATTCTAAAGAATTTATACGTGAATTTAATACAATAAGGCAAGAACTTTCAACTAATTTTAAAGATACACGTGAAGAGCTTTCAAATACAATTGGTTCTAAAATTACTGACAGTTCTAGTATACAACAACTACAACTTACAAATCTTACCACTATAAATGAAACTAAACTTGAAAATACTAGAAAAAATATGGAAGAAAAACTTGAAAACATTCGTAAAACTATGGAAGTAAGTCTTACTAATTTACAAAAAGATAACAACGAAAAACTTGAAAAAATGCGTGTTACAGTAGATGAGAAACTACAAGGTACACTTGAAAAAAGACTTGGTGAGTCTTTTAAAATTGTAAATGATAGACTAGAATCTGTATATAAAGGACTTGGCGAAATGCAAAATTTAGCACAAGGCGTTGGTGATTTAAAGAAAGTATTTACTAATGTAAAGTCAAGAGGCTTCTGGGGAGAAATTCAACTTGGAAATATATTAGAACAATTTTTGACTAAAGAACAATATGAATGCAATGTAAAGACTAAACCAAAATCAAATGACTTAGTAGAGTTTGCAATTAAACTTCCAGGTAGAAATGATAATGAATTTGTATGGCTTCCTGTAGATTCTAAATTTCCTATAGAAGACTATTCAAGGCTGGTTGATGCTGAAGATTTAGGAGATAGTTCACTTGTTTTAGAATCTAGAAAAAAACTTGAAAACTCAATAAAATCATTTGCTAAAGATATCTCAGATAAATATATTGAACCACCATTTACAACAGATTTCGGAATAATGTTTTTACCTACTGAAAGCCTTTATTGTGAAGTTTTAAGAAATACTGGTCTTTGTGAATTCATATCACAAAAATACAGAATTGTTGTATCTGGGCCAACTACTTTTGTTGCATTACTTAACAGTTTGCAAATGGGATTTAGAACACTTGCAATCGAAAAAAGAACTAGTGAAGTATGGCAACTTTTAGGAGTAGTAAAAACGGAATTTGCTAAATTTGGTGATATACTAGATAAAACCAATAAAAAACTACTTGAAATCTCTTCTACTATGGAACTTGCTTCTAAAAAATCCAGAACAATTGAAAGAAAATTAAAGAAAGTCGAGGCTCTTCCTGTAGCAGATGAAAATGAATTCTATTCAAGTGATAGTCTAGCTTTAGATATTCCTAGTGAAACAACTGATGTTTAAGAATTCAAATTATTATTTAATATACTTTACAACTTAAATAAAATATGCTAAAATATGCGTAGTATGATTTTTCATACTACGTTTTTTTAGGAGATGATTATATGGCTAATATAAAAGCAATAATTTTAGCAGGTGGTAAAGGTACTAGAATGAAATCTGAACTACCTAAGGTTTTACACAAAGTATATGATAAATGTATAATAGATTATGTATGTGATGCATGTAAAGATGCTGATATATCTAAATCTTACGTTATAGTTGGTCACAAACATGAACTAGTAGAAGAAAATTTAAAATCAAGAGAAGATGTAACTTGCATACTTCAAAAAGAACAACTTGGAACAGGTCATGCTGTAATGCAAGCACAAGAATATATAAATGATGATGATTTAATTATAGTGGTAAATGGCGATATGCCTCTTATCTCTTCTTATACAATCAAATCAATTATTTCATTTGTTGAACTTGGTAATTTTGATGGAGCTTTAGCATCTGCAGTGTTTGAAAAAACTCCAGCATATGGTAGAATTATTCGTGATTCACAAGGTAATCTATCAAAAATAGTTGAACAAAAAGATTGTAATGAAGAAGAACTTGCTGTTGAAGAAGTAAATATTGGGCTTTACTGTTTTAAAGGTAAATGTTTAAAAGAATCATTTGCTAAATTAGATAACAAAAATGCTCAAAATGAGTATTATATAACAGATATACCTTACCACATTATACAAAAAGGTGGTAGAATTGGTGTATATATGATCCAAGATCCTGATGAAACTCAAGGTATAAATTCAAGATCTGATTTATCAATTGTTACAAAAACAATGTTAAAATCTACAAGAGAATTTCATATGGATAATGGTGTAACATTAATTGATCCTTCAAATACATATATTAGTTTAAATGCAAAAATTGGTAAAGATACAATTATTTATCCTGGAACTAATATCCAAGGCAATACTGTAATTGGTGAAAATTGTGTTATTGGCCCAAATTCTCACATTATCTCATCAGAAATTGGAAATAATGTAACTATTGAAACTAGTAAAGTTACTGATAGTATAATAAAAGACAATTGTAAAATAGGTCCTTTTGCTCATATAAGGCCAAATACAAACTTAGATAAAAATGTTAAAGTTGGTAGTTTTGCTGAAACAAAAAATGTTAATGTTGGTGAAAACACAAAAATACCTCATCTAATTTATACAGGTGATGCCGACATTGGTAAAAATGTTGAGATTGCTTGTGGTGCAATCACTGCTAACATGAATACAAAATGGGAAAAAAATAGAACTACAATTAAAGATGGTGCTTTCATCGGATGTAACTCTGCCCTACTTGCTCCTGTTACTATAGGAGAAAATTCAATAATTGGTGCTGGTTCTACCATAAATGAAGATGTACCTGCAAATTCACTTGCAATAGCTCGTGAAAAACAAACTACAAAAGTAAATTATTTAAAAAAATAACGAATAAATACACTTTTACAAAAAATAGGAATTAGTTTTTTATCTACTTCCTATTTTTTCTATTATAATAATTTTCAAAAATATTTAAATATTTTTTTATTTTCTAAAAAATGTATTGTATATTTTTTATGTTTATTATACAATATAGTATGATTAATTAATTTTAATTTAAACGGAGGATAAAATATATGAATTATTTAGATAAACTAAAGGAAAAATGCAATCTTGACGATAATTTTATGAATATAGTATCTCAAATATTTGAAAAGCTTCTATCTTTTGGCTATATAACTAAAAGACAAGAAAAAGCTTTACAAAAAAAACTTTACTCAAATATTGATGTAGTTATATTTGGTAACGAAGCAATAATGGATTACAAAACTGGATATTATGACGCTATAAAAAAAGAATTATATATAAAAGATGTAAATAATATTGAAGCTATTTATCTTCGTATATTATATGCTCTTACTACAACTGAAATTTCAAGGGATATATATTCTACAGGATATTCAGTAGCAGCTATTTCAAAAGCCAATTACAAAATTATATATAATGATTTTGGTATAAACAGAGCTGTAATTTCAAATCTAGCTTGTAGACTGCTATATACCCTACCTACTAGTTTAGAACTTATTCCTACATATAGAACATATGAAAATGATTTTTTAGGCAATAAAATAAGTTCTGATAATGATATTTATTTTTTAGAGGGAAAAATACTAAGTCAAATTTGTTACTTACTTAATGAATCTGAAGAAAGTTTATATATTAACTTATTCTTAAACCCTAGAAAATATCTTAAAAAATTCTTTATCAAAAATAAATGTAAAAACTATACTGATTTTTTAAATCTGTTAGATGAAACAAGTAGAAAATATTCTAACTATAACAAATTAGTATTTTTTAATAAAATTCTAGATGATAATTACTTAAATATAAAAAGAAATATTTTAGATAAATCCAAAAAAGATAAATTTATAAAAGAACAAGAAAAGATTAAAATGGCTATTAGAAAAGCTCTTATACCATTTATACCTGATGATGAAAATGACGAATATGAATTTGAACAAGTTGAAACTAGTTTATCAGAAAAAATAAATGAATTTGAAGAGGCTATAAAATCAAACATTATTAAATTACAAGAAATGCTAGTAAGTTTCTTAATGGACAATGAGCTTAAATATTCTAATGTAGAATATGCAATAAAACTAAAGAAATTAAATTCACTTCTCATAATTCCGAGTGAAAAAATAACAGAAAAAATATATGAAATAATAGCTCATAAAATACTAAATAGCTTTGAAAATACTTCAACTAACTTAATTGAAAAAATCAAATATAGTCTAGTTAATGAAATTCTTGAAAGTGAAAAATATGTTAAAATATACAAAGATATGCAATTTAAAAAATTGGATGGTATTACTTCTTTAGAAGAAACTTCAGCAGTAGTTGCTATAACAATTGATAATGATTTTATGCAGTTAGTTAAAGTTGATGATTTAAACAAAAATATAAAAGAACTAGAAAATAATACAGAGACACTTAAGTTTGATTCTTTAGGTTATCTTTTAAATAGTCCTTCTGCTACTTCATCAGATATCAGCTATATTGAAAGAGTATTTACTAAAATAAAAAACAAATTTAATGAATTTACTTCTGTTAGAATTGAAAACATGTTTATTTGTAAAGTTTCAAATACAAAACTTATTATTATTCCTCAAGCAAATAATTTTTCAGTAATCGAAATAGTAGAAAAAAATAAAGAAATATCATTAAAACTACTAAAAAAATCTGAAAGCTATTCTATATTTACAAGTTCAACTAATACTAACATGCCTATACTATATAACAAAAAAGAAGGAACTCTTGCAAGGCTTATGTCACTGTTTGCATTCTTCTCTTAATATAATTAAAACAAAAAATAACAAGCTCAAATTAAAAAAGAAGCTTGTTATTTTTTTATTATATTCCAACTATATTGTTATATACAAAACTTATTACAAGTGCTAATATAATTAAAATATAATAATTATATGCGAATTTTTTTATATTTAATATAAAAAAATCTTTTCCAAATATTAAATCATAAATCAACTCTACAATAGATATACTCAAAATAATAGCTATTGGTATTGAAAGAATATTACATTTAAATGCACTATATATATCAAATTTTAATAGAGATTTAAATGCTCTTGTAAGCCCACATGCAGGGCATGAAAATCCAAAAGTAGATTTTATTATACAGTTTGCTTTTAATCCATAAACTTCAAAGCTAAAATATATGGAAAAAATGATTAGGATTATTAATATTGCTACTAATCTATTTTTTATCCCATTTTTAAAATCTTTATTCATTTATAATTCTACTCTTTTAACTCTACTCCATCTGCATCAGTATTTTGACTTCCTGTAAGAATTAGTATTCCCTCTATTAATGCCCATAAAGCAGATACTGGAGAAAGTATTCCACAACTTAATACTGTCATTAAAAGTTGTGCTACTGCTTTTCCATTAAAGCCTAAATAAAAGTTATGTACACCAAACGCTCCAAGAAGTATAGCAAAAATTCCTGCTGCGACTTTAGATTTTGCTTGAGGATTAACTGCATTATTACTTGTAGTATTAGTAGTATTTTCATTTTTTACTTCAGTTTCTTTGCTTTCTTCTGAATTATTGTTATTATTGTTATTATTTTCTACTACTTCTACAACTTCTTCTTTTTCTTCTTTTTTCTCCTCTTTAGCTTCGTTTAATTTTTTTTCGCATTCATCGCAATATTCAAAGCCATCTTCTATTTTTCTTCCACAGTTTCTACAATACATTTTAATTCCCCCTTTATGTATTTTTATACTATACTTATATAATACCACAATATCTATATAATTTCAATATTCATGTTAAGTCTAAATAAAATTCTATTTTTTTATACTGATAGCTACTCCATCTCCTATATTAAATACTGTTGTATCTAAGGTTTCATCTTCAGTTACCAATTCCAAATATTTTCTTAATCTATTAGTAGCTGTTCTATGTCTATGCTCATTATACCCTGATAATACTCTTCCTTTAAAATATACATTATCTGCTATTATTATTCCACCTTTTTTTATAACTCTAAGAGCATTTTCTAGAAACACCAAATATTGACCTTTTGCAGCATCAATAAATACTACATCATATTTATCATTTTCATCTAAAGTAGGTAAATACTCTGTTGCATCAGCATTTATTACAGTTATCTTTTCCTCTAATCCCACATTTTTTATATTTTTTATAGCTTCTTTGTACATATCTTCACTTTTTTCTACAGTTAAAATATGAGAGTTTTCACCATTTAAATATTTAGAAAAATTTATTGCAGAATATCCAATTGCAGTCCCTACTTCTAATATACTGTTTGGCTTCTTTAACTTTAAAACAAGTAAAATAAGGTCCAAAGATACATCTTGAAGTATTGGGACATGGTTTTCTATTGCATATTGTTTCATTTCATTTAAGTATTCTTCTTTTTCCATATTAATTCTCCATTAATTGTATTTTATATATCTTAAAATATTTTCCACTCTTTCATTTCTATATAACGAATTGTATAAAAATTCTAAAGATTTAATTTTTATTTGCTTTTCATCTAGTATTTTAATAAGGCTATCTAATGTATACAATCCTTCAATAGTTGTAACTTGCATTTTATCTAATGCTTCATCTAAATCAAGACCTTGTCCAATATATTTTCCAAATGTATAATTTCTACTTTTTTCACTCATACAAGTAAGAAGTAAGTCACCAACTCCAGCATATGAAAATACAGTACGTGCTTTTCCGCCTAATATTTCCACTATCATTCTTAAATCATTTAAAACAGATGTAATTATGGCTGCTCTGCATGAGTCATTTTTATTTATAGCGTCCACCATTCCAACTAAAATTGCAAATACATTTTTAGTGGCAGCACATACTTGTGTTCCAATAATATCGTTTATAGAATTTACAACTATGTTTTCATTTTCTAAGCAAACTTTAACAGACATATTTGCCTCTTGTGATTTAGATGCAACAACAAGCCCTGTATCAGTTCCCTTAGCAAGCTCTAAAGCAAATGAAGGTCCGTGATAACATACATATTTTTTCTGATTTAGTTTCTTCATAAACTACTTCGCTTAAAAGTTTATTAGTAGACTTTTCAATTCCTTTTGAAACAAGACATATAATTTGGTCTTCTTTTAAAACTAGTGAAAGTTCCTTTGCTACATCTCTTACTGCATTTGTTGGGACAGCTAAAACAATAATTTTAGCTCTGTCCACACATGCTTTCAAATCAGATGTAATCTCTATATCTTTTGGGATTTTTATTCCCGGAAGTACTCTTTTATTCTCTCTATTTAAAAGAATTGAGTCTGTTTCTTCCTTAAACTTTGACCACATTGATACCTTATTATCATTTTTAAAAAATACTTTTGCAAGTGCTATCCCATAAGCACCCACGCCAAGTATAGCTATTTTCATAAATCAAAACCCCTTTTCTATATTTTTCTTATGTTCATTTTATCAGTTGATTACGCTTTTTTTACTTCCATATTAATATTTAATACTTATTTTTTTTATTTATACTTATATATTGTAACATATAAGTTAGTATAATACCATATTCCTCTACATGTATTTGACAATTTATTTTTATTTCATTTATTTTGATTAAAATAATATTGCATCAATTTATACATTTATTAAATAAACTAGAATTTTTATATTTTTAACTTATACTCCATATGTTTTCATATTATTCCTTATTTTCAATAGTTTTAATTTCATCAATATTATTTATAATCTAAAGCATTTTTATTAGATATGGCTGATTTTTTCGTTTCTTTTTCATACAAATCTCTAGCACCTTTTGCTACTCCGCCACCACGTTTTGCAACTTTCATATTTTCTTTTAACCCTTGTGGTTTTTCTTCTCTTGCAATATCTCTAGTGGCTATTTCTCCAATATTAGTTAATGCTACTTCTATATCTATCATATTATCTCTTAAAGATTCTTTTCTAAGTCCCTTATATGTTTTATATTCACTTGCTTTCATTCCAGCCCAACCCTTATATATTTCATTTGTGAGTAGTGCATATTCTATAGGTTTAGTTATTCCTCCTTCTTTCCACATATCGGTAAGTTTAAATCTGTCAACTATTCCAGTAAGTCTTCTCTTTATCCATTCATCGCTATAACCTTTATTACGATAGTATGTAATTGCTCTATTAACCGCTATTTCTGGATCAAATACTTCATCTACTCTTTCACTTCCTAAATTTGCAAGCCAAAGTTTAAATGGTTCTGCTTTAGGACTAGGTACAGATTCAATTAACCTAAAAATATCTTTTGTATCTAAAGCATCTGTTAAATAATTTTTTCCATCTTTTTGAGACTTCATTTTCAGTTGCACGATATTTTCGTGCAACTGACTTCCTTCTTGTTTTAACTTTCTTTTTAAATCACTCCAATAATTTCTTGGAATATTACTAATTTATTCTCCATACTTAATCTCCTTTATTCAATTAGAAAGTGGAAGTTAACCTTAAGAATTACCTTTTATTTTCTCAAAAGCACCTATAAAATAAGACTTTTTTAGTAGGAATAAATCGTAATCAATCATTATACATATTATTTTTTATCGTTATCAATAACTTGTATATGTACTTCATCTAATTGTTTTTTAGTTACAACAGAAGGTGCATTCATTAAAAGATCTCTTGCTTTGCTATTTTTAGGGAAAGCAATAACTTCACGTATATTATTTTCTCCTAATAGAAGCATAATCATTCTATCAATTCCAGGTGCTGCTCCAGCATGGGGAGGTGCTCCGTAAGAAAAAGCATTAAATAATGAACCAAATCTTCTTTTTACATCTTCTTCTGTATACCCTGCAATTTCAAATGCTTTTATCATTACATTTTTATCATGGTTTCTAACTGCACCTGAAGCAAGCTCATATCCATTACATACAAGGTCAAACTGATACGCAAGTATTTCAAGTGGATTCTTACTTTCCAACGCTTCCATACCACCTTGTGGCATTGAGAATGGATTATGGTTAAATTCTATTTTTCCCTCGTCATCTTTTTCATACATAGGAAAATCATTTACAAAACAGAAAATATATTTATTTTCGTCAATTAAATTTAATCTTTTTCCTAACTCATTACGAATATTTCCAGCATCAGCACATGCTTTTTCATATTCATCGGCTACAAAGAAAATTGCTTTTCCATTTTCAAAGTCATAATTATTCTTTAGATTTTCAAGTATTTCTTCTGTTATAAATCTAGAGATTGTACCAGTAAGATTTCCCTCATCATCTAATTTTATCCAAGCTAAACCTTTCATTTCAAGGTCTGTCAAAGCAAAGTCTACCATCTTATCAAAGAATTTTCTGCCTAAATCTTTTGAATTAATTTTTATCATTTTTACTGTTTTATTTGTAAAAGCTCTGAAATCAGAACCTTCAAAGATTTTAGTAGCATCTTCTAAAACAAGCGGATTTCTTAAATCTGGTTTATCTGTTCCATATTTTTCTATCGCTTCTTTATATGGAATTCTTAAAAATGGTGCACTTGATACTTCTTTTTTAGTAAAATGAGTAAATGTATCAAAAGCTACTTTTTCTATTACTTCCATAACGTCTTCTTGATCTGCAAATGACATTTCAAAGTCTAGTTGATAGAATTCACCTGGTGATCTATCAGCTCTTGGATCTTCATCTCTAAAACATGGAGCTATTTGGTAATATTTATCAAATCCTGAAATCATAAGCAATTGTTTAAATTGCTGAGGTGCTTGCGGAAGTGCGTAAAATTCTCCTGCATGTATTCTACTTGGCACAAGGAAATCTCTTGCTCCTTCTGGTGATGAGTTAGCAAGTATTGGTGTTTGAATTTCAACAAAACCTAATTCATCCATTTTATCTCTTAAGTATTTCAAAACTTTTGATCTAAATACTATTTTTTTATGAATGTTTTCATTTCTTAAATCTAAAAATCTATATTCAAGTCTTAAATCTTCTTTTACTTTTGAACTTTCAGAAACTTGAAAAGGAAGCTCATTTTTGGAATCGCCTAAAATCTCAATATAATTCACTTCAACTTCAATTTCCCCAGTTTCCAAATTTTTATTTATATTTTTTTCTTCTCTTTCTAAAACTTTTCCTTTTATACATATTGTAGATTCAATATTTATCTTATGAACTTTTTCAATTAAAGCTTTATCTGTAACTACAAGCTGAGTAATTCCATAATGATCCCTTATCCAAAGAAAAATAACAGCTCCAATATCTCTTATACTATTTACAAAACCTGATAGTTTTACTTCTTCTCCTACGTTTTTTAATCTTAATTCATTACATTTATGTGTTCTATATATATGCATTTTTTTCCCCTATCCTTTTTAACTATATCTATCTATATAATTTAGTACATACAACTTCCTGGTGTTCTTGGAAATGCAATTACGTCACGAATATTTTGCATTCCTGTTAAATACATAAGTAGTCTTTCAAATCCAAGGCCAAATCCTGAATGTGTAACAGTTCCATATTTACGAAGATCTAGATACCAATATAGCTCTTCTGTATCTATTCCCATTTCATTCATACGTTTAACAAGCTTATCATAATCTTCTTCTCTTTGAGAGCCACCCATTATCTCTCCAGCGCCTGGTACTTCTAAGTCAACTGCTGCAACTGTTTTACCATCTTCATTTAATTTCATATAATATGATTTTATATCTTTAGGCCAATTTTTAACAAATACTGGTCCATTAAAATATTCAGTTATATATTTTTCATGTTCTTTTGCTAAATCTTCATCATAGTCTGGTTTAAATTCCCACTCTCTATCTGCTTTTTTTAATATATCTACTACATCTTTATGATCTATTCTTACAAAGTTTGTAGTTAATACTCTATTTAATTTATCTTTTAATCCTTTTTCTATAAACTTATCGCAAAAATCTATTTCTACTTCGCATTTTTCAAGAACTTCTTTTACTACATATTTCAAAAATTCTTCTTCTATATCCATAAGTTCATCTAAATCACAGAAAGATATTTCAGGTTCCATCATCCAAAATTCATTTGCATGAGTTTTAGTATTTGAATTTTCTGATCTTAATGTTGGTCCAAAAGTATACACCCTACCAAAGCTTTGAGAAAAAGTTTCTGCATGTAATTGACCTGATCCTGTTATGAAAGCTTTTCTACCAAAAAGATCTTTTGAAAAATCTGTTTTCCCATCTTTCTGAGGCAAAGGTTTATCTAAATCTAAAGTAGTAAGCTTAAACATTTCAGCAGAACCCTCACAATCAGCACATGTTATTATTGGGCTATTTAAATACAAATAACCTCTATCTTGAAAATATTTATGTATTGCAAATGCAGCTACGCTTCTTATTCTAAATACCGCACTAAATGTATTAGTTCTTCCTCTTAAATGAGCTATTTCTCTTAAAAATTCCATTGTATGTCTTTTGTTTTGCAATGGATAATCAGGAGTCGATTTTCCCTCTACTTCTACTTCATCAGCCTCAATTTCAAATGGTTGTCTTGCCTCTTTAGTTACTTTTAATGTTCCTTTTACCTTAACACAAGCTCCAAGATTTAAACCTTCTATTTCTTTATAGTTTTTAAGCCTATCTTCTTCTAAAACTATTTGAATAGGATTAAAAAATGTTCCATCATTTAAAGATAAAAAGGCAATATTTTTTGAAGAACGTAAATTTCTTATCCATCCTGCTACTACTACACTTTTTTTATCTAAACTCTCAAAAGTTTTATATACTTCTTTAACATCTAATTTTTCTTTTAAATTTATCATACAACTTTTTCCTCTTTTCCTTATATCTTTTATAACGCCATTATTATTTCAACTTCATTAAAATTAATACTTTTTTGTTCGCCAGTTCTCATATTTTTAATTAAGCATTTATTTTGAGCTTTTTCATCTTCTCCAATTATACATACATAATTTGCATTTATTTTATTTGCATACTTCATTTTACCATTAAAGCTTCTATCGTTTATATCAATTTCAACTTTTAAACCTCTATCTCTTAATGCAGTTATTACCTTTCTTGCATAAGCATAGTTTTTGTTATCTAGTACTGCAAAGAATATATCTACATTTTCTTCAAATATATTCTTGTATCCATTCTCTTTCTGTTTTCTTTGTTCTATTTCTTTTAAAACAATAACAAGCCTATCCATTCCTAGTCCAAATCCAACTGCAGGAGTAGCTGGTCCATCTAAAGTTTCTATTAATTTGTCATACCTTCCACCGCCACAAACAGTAAGCCCTAAGTCTTTAGATACAAATTCAAACACTGTTTTGTTATAATAATCTAGTCCTCTAACAATCTTTTTATCTATTTCGTATTTAACTCCTAAATCATTTAATGTGCTTTTTAAATTTTCAAAATCTTTATTACATTCTTCACACAAATAATCTGTTATCATTGGTGCATCTTTTAATATTCTTTGACATTTTTCTTCTTTACAATCAAGTATTCTTAAAGGATTCTTTTGAAATCTAGTTTTACATGTATCACACATACCCTCAAGGTTTGGCCTTACAAAATCTTTTAAAGCTTCTATATATTTTCTTCTACAATCTACACATCCAATAGAATTAATTGTAAGTAAAATATCATCTTTTAAGCCTAATTTTTCAAATAGTTCATACGCAAGCATTATGCATTCTATATCTGCAAGATAAGATTTAGCGCCAAAGAATTCAACTCCAAATTGAGCAAATTCTCTATATCTTCCTTTTTGCATTTTTTCGTATCTATACATATTTGCTTCATACCACAATTTAACAGGAGAGCTCATAGAAGACATACCATTTTCAATATATGCCCTTACGACACCAGCTGTAAGTTCTGGTCTTAATGTAATACTTCTTCCACCTTTATCTAAAAATGTATACATTTCTTTATTTACAACATCTGTATCATCACCTACGCCTCTTGCATATAACTCAGTTGCCTCAAACACAGGTGTCCTTATTTCTTCTATATTATATACTAAACAAATTTCTCTTATTTTTTCTTCGATATATTGCCATATTTTTATATCTTCTCCAAATATGTCTTTTGTTCCTTTTTGTCTTGAAATCTTCATTTTTTTACCTCACTTTCAAATTATACCACAAGCGCCTATTTTATGCAATAAATAGCGCTTTTAAATTACAATTTATTTATTTTAATTTTCAGTCTTTCTTAATCTTCAAAATCAATATAACCTTCAATAATTGATTCTTCATTTTCTCCAATTTTTTCTAAATATATTTTATCTACTAGTGTTTCAAATTTTTCGTTTGATATTTCATCTAATATTTCTTTATCTATTTTTTCCCCATCTTTTATACATCCTAAAGTTATATGTGGAACATATTCAAATTTAATTTTCTTATTTAAAACTTTTTCATATATTAAATTATGAATATTCATAATTTCTTCTTTTCCATTTAAAAAGTTTAAAAATATATAATTTATACCTTTTCTTTCATCTTTTTTTAAACTAATGCCTTGCATATTTATTTTAATTTTTTTTACATCTTTTAAATGTTCCTTTAAAGTTTCTTTTAACTCTTCATTTGATATCTCGCTATTAAACGGAAATGCAAGTGTAATATAGGGTTTTATCAGTCCATACAATTCGTCATATTGTTTTCTTACTTTTTGAATTTTATCTATATTACTAAATTCTGGAAATAACAAAATATCTCTTTTACCTTTATTTATATAATTCATTTTAATTTTTCTCCTTTTATTACAACAAAAAAGTGTAAAGCACTTAATCTTTAGTGCCTTACACTTTTTTTATTTAAAAAGCAGGCACATTAAACTATGCCTGCATTATATTCTAATGCAAACATAGTTATATATTATTATCATGTGCCATATTAAATTTAACTATATTTTTCATTTTTAATTTCGCTCCTTTAAACCTTATACATATATTATATACTCCTTTTATGTAAAAAGTCAAGAAAAATTTTATATTTTTTTATTTACTGTATCCTGAAATCAAATACTTTCCTTCTACTTTTTCAAAAATCCACGTAGTTTTATCAAGACTTTCTTTTTGTATTTTTCCGTTTCCTATTTCAGCTTTTAATATATCTTTTTGTGAAGTTATTTCATCACTCATGTTCTCATCTTGTATAGTTGTAGCAAGCTTTATTTTTGCTTCATCATAATAAACTTTATCTTTTTGGACTGTTTCTTGTTCTGCCTCTTTATCATATTCACGAGTTATATACATTCTATATAAGTTAACTTCTAATCTATCCTCATACTCATTTATTTCATAAGGAATTTCCACCACATATTCAAGTGAATCTCCGAAAAAACCTCTTGCAACTATAACATAATTTTTAGTTTCTGCGTTATATGTATCGTTTTCGAATACAGCTTTATGATTTAATTTTTTATCAGTCTTAAAAATTGTCTTTTCAACTTTTTCTAAATCATCCTGTGTTATATAGCTACCTATGTAATCTTCTCCTTCTCTTAAATAGTTTGAATATTCTTGTAAAGTAGTCATCGTTCCAAAAGTATACATTATTCTAAATTCATTACTAAGTCCATTTTTATCAAGTTCTTTATACATTTCTTTAGAATATATATTTGGTACATATATTTTATTTGTAACTTCTGTACCAATTTTACTATCAAGTGCTACACTTGTAACTTTTTCCTTATTCTCATCAGAAGTTGTTTTTTCTTCTTTTACTTCATTTTTTATTTCTTCTTCAGGTGGATTTACATTTTCACTATCTTTTCCTCCAATCAAAACTATTCCTAAACAAACACATATAGCTAATATTACAACCACCGCTATAATTGTAACACTTTTTTTATTCATAATATTCCCCCTTATACTTCTATATACTACTTGTCATAGCATCCGAATAGACTTGTCCAAACAATTTAAAATCTTTTGTATTCTTTAACTCAAAAGCAAATATCTTTTTTAAGTCTGCCGCTAAAACATACCTTATTGCAATAAGAGTAGATTTTGATAATTTAATATATCTTCTTTTATCTTCTCCTACACAGTTTCCACAGTAAAAACTATTTGAAACATAATCATAGTATATTTCACCGTTTTCTAAATCATTTTTACAATTTATACAATCTTTAACTCTAGGTGCAAAACCTAAAAGCTGAAATAACTTTATTTTAAATATAGCATTTATTACATTTATGTCTTTACCTAGTTTATCTATTGCAAATAATGTATTTAAAAACAATTTCAATATATTTAAAGTATCTTGGTTTTCATCAGTAACACTATTTAAAATTCTAGTTATTTCAAATACATATGTGAGTTTATCAAAGTCTACCCTTAGATTATAGAAAGTATCAATTACTTCAGCACTGTTTATATAATAAAAATTTTTAGATTTATACAATATAAACTCACTATATACTAGATACTGGCAATTAGCAAGAATAGGACTATTTGTCCTTTTTGCTCCTCTTGCAATACATGCAACTTTACCTAAAGTATCTGTTAATAAAGTTATTATTTTATCATTTTCTTTATATGTTACTTCCTTAATTACTACTCCCTTTACCTTTATCAAGTTCACTAAAAACGTCACCTTTTCCCTCTGGTATAATATAATCACCAGTTACATTTTGATTTTGATTTTCTTTAAATTTATTATTACTATTATTTAATTCTAATATTTTTTTATATTCAAAAAAGCTTTCTAAGCTTCCTGTTTTACAAAAATGTTTCCAAGCTATATCTTCATACATAACTATCACCTACTTAGTAATATTTTATGTATTTTCACACGCCATATACAAAATATTTTGTAAAAACAATTACTCTTTTATCAATATTTGTTTTTTATATCTTTTATGTAGTTTTCATTTTGTTGCCAATTTTCCCTAACCTTAACCCACAACTTAAGATTTACTTTATCTTCTAACATATCCTCAATGTCTTTTCTTGCAAGAGAGCCAATTTTTTTAAGCATCATTCCATCTTTTCCAATAATTATGCCTTTATGTGAATTTTTCTCACATATTATATTTACATCTATATCATAAATTGCTTTTTTATCTTTAGTTTTTCTTTTTTTAAACTTTTCTACTTCTACTTTTATTCCATGAGGTACTTCTTCTTCTAGATTATTTAAAGCTTTTTCCCTTATTATTTCTTCTACTAACTCTCTTTCAGTCATATCTGTAATTTCATCATCGTCATATATCTTTTCACCAATTGGCAAATTTTCTTCTATTTTTTGAACTAGAAGTTCTATACCATCATTTTTAAAAACAGATATTGGTATTATTTCTTTAAACTCGCCATTTAACTTTCTCATATATTCATCATATATAGATATAATTTTTAAAATCTTTCCTTTTTCTATTTTATCTATTTTATTAATTGCAAGTATTACTTTAGCTTTTGATGATGCTATATTTTTCATTATATTCTCATTTGCTGTATCAATTGTAGGCTTAGATGCATCTACTAAATATATAATAACATCAACTGAAGCTATTGCATTTTCTACTCCTTTCATCATATATTCTCCCATTTTATGTTTAGGAATATGCACTCCTGGAGTATCTATAAATATCATTTGAGAGTTTTTGTTTGTTATAATTCCTTTTATATTGTATCTCGTTGTTTGAGGCTTTGGAGTTGTTATTGCAACTTTAAAACCAACTAATTTATTTACGAGTGTAGACTTACCTGCGTTAGGTTTTCCAACTACAGTAATATATCCTGATTTAAACATTTTTTTACTTCCTTTCTTAAAAAAATTACGCAATTATTCTATCAGTATTATATCAAAATATATTTAAAATTACAATTAAATAAGAAAACTTATATGGCAATTGATAAAAAATATTTATAATTAAAAATCAATAATAAATTTTAATCAGTTTTGTATTTATATTATTCTTCTAACATTATACACAACTCATAAAAAAATTTAACTCTCTACATT
>OIZL01000758.1_pt1 | contig 21390 bp, 17 predicted proteins | sample 1588541 | NCBI WGS metagenome assembly OIZL01 (sample SAMN03283285) | human gut metagenome | biome: human-associated habitat; material: feces | host: Homo sapiens | place: Peru | collected 2012 | reverse complement strand
AGCACCCAAAACGGTCAACCAAAATCAGGATTGTACAGGCTGTCATCATAACGTAGGGACATGCCTTCGGCATGTTTCGCTGCAACAGCAAATGTATCAGCGCATTTGAAACATGCCAAAGGCATGTCCCTACGTTATGGCGTTATTGTTTTGTGAAATTTGATGCAACCTCCTTCCAAGAAAATCTGTGAAAAAAATAGGGTGGGAGTATGAGGGATTGGGGAAAATGTTGTAACTTTATCGAGTTTTTTAGAAACTACTTTAAATTTAGGGAAATGGGAGGCTTTTTTGGCACAAAACTCAAAAACAGAGAGTGTAGGGCAGAACTGTTCTACGGAACTGACTACCAGTCACATCTCGGCACTCGCCGTGCTGGTATGGCTACTATCAGCGATGAGGGCGAGTTTTTCCGCTCTATCCATAGTTTGGAGCAAACGTATTTCAGAACCAAATTCGAGCATGAGCTTGACAAGTTCAAGGGCCGTTCGGGCATTGGCGTGATTAGCGACACCGATGCACAACCGCTGCTCATACATTCGCATTTGGGACGTTTTGCACTTGTTACGGTAGCGAAAATCAATAATTTGGAAGAATTGGCACAGCAGTTGCTGGCTGAAAATATGCATTTGAGCGAGTTCTCGTCGGGGCGTATCAATCCCACTGAACTCGTTTCGTTGCTTATAATCAAGGGCAAAGACTTTGTGGAAGGCATTGAGAATGTGTTTAATTCCATCAAAGGCTCGTGCTCAATGTTGCTGCTCACCGAAGATGGCATTATCGCTGCCCGCGACCGCTGGGGCCGCACCCCAATAGTGGTGGGCAAGAGCGATGATGGTATGGCGGTGACCTCTGAATCGACCGCCTTCCCTAACTTGGGATTCGAAACCGTTCATTATGTGGGTCCGGGCGAGATTGTCCGCATCACTGCCGACGAAATGATACAGATGCGCAAGCCCAACGAGGAAATGCAGATATGCTCATTCTTGTGGATTTATTACGGATTCCCCACCTCATGTTACGAGGGACGCAACGTGGAGCAGATGCGCAACGAATGTGGCCGTGCCATGGGCGAAACCGACGATGTGGAAGTGGACTGCGTGTGTGGTATTCCTGATTCGGGCATCGGTATGGCTGTGGGCTACGCCGAAGGTCATAAGGTGCCATATATGCGTGCCATTGCCAAATACACCCCCACATGGCCTCGCTCGTTTATGCCAAGCAACCAGTCTATGCGCAACCTTGTGGCAAAGATGAAACTCATTCAAAACACCGATATGCTGAAAGGTAAGCGCTGGTGCTTCTGCGACGACTCTATCGTGCGTGGCACACAACTTCGCGACACCGCTGCCGAACTCATCAATGAGGGCGCAAAAGAGGTGCACATGCGCATTGCCTGTCCGCCGCTTATCTACGCTTGCCCATTTGTGAATTTCTCAGCGTCGAAAAGCGAACTTGAACTCATCACTCGCCGCATTATCCAAGATTTTGAGGGCGACATGAACAAGAATGTTGAGGCCTACGCCACCACAGGCAGCCCCGAATATCAGCGTATGGTCGACGAGATAGCACGTCGCCTAAAACTCTCATCACTAAAGTTCTCCACAGTGGAAACCATAGTGAAGGCCATCGGCTTGCCCAAGTGCAAAGTGTGCACCCACTGCTTCGATGGCAGCTCATTCCACACCCTGAAGTAGACCGGCGTTCAAATCACCATACAAAGGCAGAGCGTGCAAAACCAAGCACCCTCTGCCTTTTTTGTATTTATGACTTGAGGATAAGATTGACGTTGAAATAGTCGTAGACGAATATTGGAAAAGAGTTTAAAACGGCGATGCTTTCATTTTTGGTGGCGTATAGGCGCTGTTGACCACCAAATATCGCCTGTTGGCTAATTGTGGATTTGCTTTTTGGCAAAGCGTATAGCTCCGACACGAGCAGGTTGGCTTTGCGCACATTCATTTCTATCAAGAATTTCCAATTATCCTTGATTTTCAAATATTTGTCTTTTGTGGGTTTCTCTCCTTCTTTGAAAAGAATATGGTCGAAACTGTCATAAAAAGAAAATTCACGGGCAAGGCGTTTGAAATCGTGGCATTGGGCACGACTCATGGTGTAATGTCGATATTCTTCATCAGGCAGTTCCTTTGTGTAGCGAATGGATTCAACCATCGGATAATTGATGTAAAGTTTGCCATTGCCTGTTTCGTCATCAAACATTTTCAGCATCACATCTACTCGCTGATTGATTTCCTCAAGCGAAAATTGTGAGTTTTGGAAGTCGTAGTCAAAGAAAAGATACACTTCAGAAATGTCGGTGCTTCTGATGTCGTGCAAGGTGGAGTCTCCGCTCTCAGAAAGTCGCTCTCTCATGATTGACACAATGTCGCCATCACCGCCATACTTCATCATTTCGCTGTAAAGGTCATAAATGTTGTTCCCGAACGAGCAAATGATATTGTCGTTCCTCTTCGGGAAATAGAGCCGTTCGATGGTCTTGTAAACGTATGGCTCACGGTTGCTGCCTTCAAACACAAAGAGTATCATAAGTTGAATGTCCCTCCTCTATACAGTTTCTCCAAATTGTGACCGAATCGCAATTCCTTGTCTGTTAAGTCGCAAATGGCGTGAATCTGATTGTCGTTCAATATAAAGAAGCAGTCGGGGCGAAGTAAATCATTGCTTAGCAAAAAAGTGTCGTGCGTGGTCACGAAGAGTTGGCTGTCGCTTTTAAACAATCGTTTTGAAATCTTATAGGAGAGCTCGTGGTGATAAAAAGCGTCAAATTCATCGATGAAAACAAACGATGCATTTCCCATCTCTTTCAGCCAGTAGTATTGTAGCTCCAGGTTTTTAGTGCCTGTCGATGCCACCATTTGAAAAGGAATTTTCACTTTGCCCATAATGCAATAGAGCATATTTTCGCCTTGTGAAATTGGGGCAAACGTATAGTGCTGACCACTGACTTCTTTGAGGTATGCAGAAAAGTCGTCGGCCAAGTTATTTTTAATGATATATTCCTCTATGTTGCTGCCTCCTTCTTTCAGTCCGATAAACTCACGGTTATCCAAACTTCTGAAGAAAAGCATATTTTCCACAAAATCTCTGAGAGAGATTAACGGGTGGTCTTTGGCAAGTGGCACTGCGCTAAGCAAATAATTCACGATGGAGATATTGTTTGCGCTGTCCTTTAAATTGCTGATAGCAGCATCGGTCAACCCAAATTCCGGAGCCACGAACAGCGAGTCGCCGTCTTTTCGTAACACCTCATTTCCGTCGATATTCAGCAATTCCGTAATGATCAAGCCCTTTAGTTCGGATGCCACTTTGCTGTAGTTGTAGTTTACGATGCAGCCTTTAAAGTTGAAAGTATATTCAAACTCTACAGGTTGTTCATACCCAATAGCGCAAGCGTAGTTCAGATAGTAATCCGGCTTCTTCCATTTGTGTGAAAGATGGTTGGCAATGTCGAAAATCGCTAATCCAAAGTTTGATTTACCAGAACCGTTAGGACCATAGATGATACCATTTTTCACAGCACCGTTTTTCACGGCGTTGCTATTGAAAGAATAGTTGCTCGGATTTGATAAGTTCCACTCAATTCTGTCATTGAATCCGCGGTAGTTTTTTACGGCAAATTTTGTCAGCATAGTTACAGGGCTTTTGGTTGTTACTTATATTTGCTACAAAAATAGGATATTTTCACTATTCCGTAAAATAATTACGGCAAAAAAGTTTGGGTGAGTGCAAAGATTTAACATTTGGCAAGTGGTTTTGACTAAGTGATATCCTGAAAACTTCCGAAAAAATTTAATTTTGGGGAAGATTGTGGGGGTGGAAGTTGGTGATATTTCGGGGAAAATGATTAAATTTGAGGTTGAATTAATTTTTTGAATACAAAAACAAACCTAAAGTTACAATGTTGAAGAAAACTATAATCGCTTTCGTTGCGTTTGCAGGATTGATGAGTGCGCAAGCGGCCACCGATGCCACCAATTGGCGCGCCAGTGTTGACCAACTGATGAACAAGGGCGAATTTACCCAAGCCTCGCAACTGATGAGGAAGTTGCCATCAAAAGTGCGTAAAGCAAATGCTGTGACCATCGACTCGCTCAACCAGATTATGGGGCGCATTCGCAAAGATTTCACACTTTTGCCCGAAGATGGCGTGAAGCAGATTCGTGAGAAGATGCCCGATGCCACCGATGAGCAAATCGACAACTGGAAGAAGGTGAAAGCCATCGAGGTGATGAATATCGACGGCAAAGAACTGTGGTTCCGCAAGGCTGTGCGCAACCTCTGGCTTTTGGGCGAGGAATTTGCCGAAGTCAATCAAGCCGACAACACCGAGGGCAGCGAGAAGCTGCGCAAGTATGTGGTGCGCGCCATGCGCACCGTGCCCGATGCCAACGGCGTGCGCGACTGGCACCATGTGAATGTGACCTTCACGCTCGATGTGGATGCTGATGCCATTCCCGCTGGCGAAACGCTGCGTGTGTGGATGCCTATCCCTTACGAGAATTTGCGTCAAAAGAATATCAAGCTCGAAAGCAGCAATCGCCCCGTCACTTGGAGCGAGGGCAGCAAGCACCACACCGTGTATATGGAGGCTGTGGCAGAGAAGGGCAAACCCACCCACTTTGAATACACTTTCAGTTATGATGTGGGCGAACGCCACATTGCGCAGCAAGACCTCTTGGCGATGGTGGAGCCTTACAAAAACACTCCCGAATATGTGAAATACACCAGCAGCGAATATCCCCACATCGTGATTACCGATGCTATGCGTGAGTTGGCAGAGCAGATTGTGGGCACACCCGAAGAAAATCCTGTGCTTGCAGCCAGCCACATCTACCATTGGATTGCATCACGCTTTCCATGGGCAGGCGCGCGTGAATACAGCACCATTAAGAACATTCCTGAATATGTGCTGGAAAACAAGCACGGCGACTGCGGCCAGGTGGGCTTGCTCTATATCACCCTGTGCCGTGCTGCCGGCATTCCTGCACGCTGGGAGAGCGGCTATATGCTCCACCCAGGCGAAGTGAACTTCCACGACTGGGGCGAAACCTACTTCGAGGGCGTGGGCTGGGTGCCAACCGATGCGTCGTTTGGTCGCACCACCGAGCGCAGCGAGCAGATGCGCGACTACTACGCCACCGGCATCGACATCTACCGTATGGCATCGAACGAGGGTGTGGGCGATAAGTTGAGCCCAGAAAAGAAGTACATTCGCAGCGAGACCGTGGATTTCCAAATGGGCGAGGTGGAATGGAAAAACGGCAACCTCTACTACGACAAGTGGAATTCATCGTTTAAACTCAACAGCATAGAGCCAGTCAAATAATGCGGCTCGGCAATTATTTTAATTAGCAAACAAAAAATTAGCAATCATATATGAAAAAGGTTTTCCAGATTTTAGGCGTTGTGCTGATGTCGGCCATCAGCGTCAGCGCCATGGCGGCAGATGCTGCCGGCGTATTGAGCAAACTCAAGAGCCGTATTGCTCCCGATAAGCGTACAGCCATCTTTGATGTGAAATCCACCACCGCTGGCAAGCAGGTGACTGTGACCGGCACCGTGGGATTTCAAGAGCAGAAAGACGCCATCAGCAAAGAACTTGCCGACAACGGTTTCACTAATGTGCAAAACAAGGTGAATGTGCTTTACAATGCCGTGCCCGAAGGCAAGAAGTGGGCTTTGGTGAAACTCTCGGTGGCAAGTATGCGCTGCGAAGGCAAGCACGCTGGCGAAATGGCCACTCAAGGCATCATGGGACAGCCTGTGAGAGTGCTCGACTGCACTTCCGACTGGTATCGCGTGCAAACGCCCGACAACTATATCTCGTATGTGCCAGAATCTTCGCTCTTCTGCAAAACTGAGGCGCAGATGAAAGACTGGCGTGCGGCTAAGCGCTACATCGTGAACACCTACTGCACACGCCTCGTGGCCGAACCTGCTGGCGACGAAACCGTCACCGACCTCGTGATGGGCAACATTCTCGAATACAAGGCAGAGAACGGCGAATGGATTCAACTCGCCACCCCCGACGGTCGCCTTGGCTGGTTGCCAAAAAGCGAAGTTGACGAATTTCAGGAGTGGGCAAAAAGAGACCTCGACCTCAACCTCGTGTTGAAAACCGCTCACCGCATGTTGGGCTCTGGCTACCTGTGGGGCGGCACATCAACCAAACTCACCGACTGCTCCGGGCTGGTGAAAGTGAGTTACTTCAGCAGCGGTGTGATTTTGGCGCGCGACGCATCACAGCAAGCACTCTACGGCTTGAAGATTAAAGGCTCGGAATGGCAGAAATGCCAGTTCGGCGACTTGCTGTTCTTCGGCACCAAGTCGGGCCGTGTGACCCACGTGGGCATCTACATGCAAGACGGCAAGTATATCCACTGCTCTGGTCAGGTGAAAATCAACAGCCTCGACCCCAAGGACCCAACCTACCTCTACTCGCCACTTTCAGCAAGTAGAATCGTAGGCGAGATTGGCACACCCTACATCACCTATGTGCGCAATCACCCTTGGTACTTTTAACATCAAATAGAGAGAAAATCAACCGAAACCATAAATCAATAAAACAACATTGATATGTCAATTGACCGTAGAAAATTCATTTTGGGCGCAGGTCTTGGAATTGCAGCTGCTGCATCTCCAATCTCGCTCTTTGGTAAGAACGACGCTCCTGCACAAATCAAACGAAGCGGACGACTGAAACTGAAATTCTTCCCTTACGAATTGAAGTTGAAGCACGCTTTCAATCTTGCTAAATACAGCCGCACCACCACACCTGATGTGCAGGTGGAACTGGAATACGACGGCGTGGTGGGCTATGGCGAATGCTCAATGCCTCCATACCTCGGCGAAAGCGTGGAAAGCGTGTGCAAATTCCTCGGCAGCCTCAATCTTGAGCAGTTCACCGACCCATTCCGCAAAGAAGACATCTTAGCGTATGTGGAAAGCGTGGCACCCAACAACCGTGCCGCAAAGGCTGGTGTCGACATTGCCTTGCACGACCTTCTCGGTAAGCTCATGGGACAGCCTTGGTACAAAATCTGGGGTTTGAATCCAGAAAAGGCACCTCTCACCACTTGCACCATCGGTATCGACACCGATGAGGTGGTTCGCCAGAAAATGACCGAAACCTACGACTTCAAGTTGATTAAGGTGAAAATGGGTTTGGGCGGCATAGAAAAAGACAAGCACCTCTATGAACTGGTGCGCAGCATTCGCCCCGACATCAAACTCTATGTGGATGCCAATCAGGGTTGGAAAACCAAGGAAGAGGCTCTTGAAATGGCTGAATGGCTTGCCGACAAGGATTGCTTATTTGTGGAGCAACCACTGGAAAAGGAAAAGCCACTCGACGACACCGCATGGCTCACCGAGCGCTCTCCACTGCCTATCGTGGCAGATGAGGCATTCCAACGCCTGCCCGACATTCGCCGCTTCCACGGTGTGTATTCAGGTATCAACATCAAGTTGATGAAGAGCACCGGTATGAACGAGGCCTACAAGATGGTGACATTGGCGCGCGCACTCGACATGAAGATTATGGTTGGCTGTATGACCGAAACTTCATGCGCTGTGACCGCTGCGGCTCAACTTTCTCCACTCTGCGACTGGGCTGACCTCGATGGCAACTGGCTCATCGCCAACGACCGATTCGACGGCATCAAGATTGTGAACGGTCAGGTGACCGTGCCTGCCGACCGTCCAGGTATTGGCGTGAAACTTCTGAAATAACACGAGGCTTTGCCTCATGTGACATATATTAGAGGCTGTGTCAAAATTTCCAAAAGCATTTGGAACCGCAAATTTGACGCAGCCTCTTTCAACTTTTTGGTACATAAACCTTTTCTTCCACAAAACCCACTCCATTGAATGAAACGTACGTATTTTAGCTTTTTTGCGCTTATTCTTGTGGCTTTTATGCTGTTTGCCGGGTTGTCGTTTTTCAAAGACGGCATAGAGGAATCGTTTGGCATCAACACCGCGACCTTCGCATCCGATTTGCTCTCGACACCCGACGATGAACTCGAACTTGCCGATGTGGTGACCACCGATTCGGTTTCGGGCAAAGCCATTGCCACCGTGGAGCGAGCCCCACTCGACACCACCAAAAAAAATATTCTTTTCATAGGCGACTCCATGCTTGAGCGACTTAGCCCACGCATAGCGGCGTATGCCGAAGAGAATGAGCATCAGATGAACACCGTGATTTGGTACGGCTCATCTACCGAAGTGTGGGCCACAAGTGGCAGAGTGAAGGAATGTATTCAAAAGTATCGCCCCGACTACATCATCATCAGCCTCGGTGGCAACGAGCTGTTTGTCAACGATATTATCGCGCGTCGCACCAAATATGTGAAGCAGATAGTGGCAGAGTTTGCCGACATTCCGTATGTGTGGATTGGACCGCCCAACTGGAAGAAAGACACTGGTATCAACAAGATGATTCAAAGCGTGGTGCCAAAAGGCAATTTTTACCTCAGCTATACCCCCGATCAGCACTACGAGCGAGCCAAAGACGGTGCGCACCCCACACCGGCATCGGCGGCGAAGTGGGCCGACCGTATCTGCAAGTGGATAGTGGAGGAAAGCAACAATCCCATCGTGCTCAATCTCCCTCAGAAAGCGCGTGCGTATTGCCATACCGAAACATTCAGTATGACCGATAACGAAGTGAAGGTAAAGCCAAAAGCAGAGCCTGCTCCCAAGCCCACCGCCCAACCTGTGGCAGAGCCTGTGGAACCACAACCCGAAGCGCCAAACCCTAACACCGAAACGCTATGACAACATTGCAACTCATATCGGGCAACCTCTCGGTTGCGCTACAGAATATCGCATCGTTTTTCACCCCCGACCCATCGGTGCCGCTGGTGTTTTCGAGCGGAGCGTTTTGGCTGATGTTTTTGGTGTTTCTGCCCATTTTTGCGTGCATTCGTCATCGCAAGACGCAGATGATGCTCTTTGTGGTGGCGTTCAGCCTGTTTTTCGCCTTCAAGTCGTGTGGGTGGATATTCTTGCTGATGGTGGCCACCTCGGTTATCGACTGGCATTTGGCACTCCGCATCTCCCGAACCGAAGCGAAGAGGGCTCGCCAGTTGATGCTGTGCGCATCGCTACTGTGCTCGGTGAGCATACTGATGGTATTTAAATACACCAACTTCTTCATGCTGTCGTGGCACGAGATAGTGGGCGGCAATTTCCACCCGTTGGCGATTATTGCCCCGATAGGCATATCGTTCTACACCTTCCGCACCATCAGTTATGTGGTGGATGTGTATAAGGGCAAGATGCCGCCTGTGGAGAGTTATCTCCAATATTTGTTCTATCTCTCGTTCTTCCCATGCATGGTGGCAGGTCCAGTGGTGCGAGCCAAAGACTTCATGCCACAACTTGAGCGCACCACCGACGTGACCAAAGCCGAAATCTACGGCGGCTTTTGGCTGGTGATGGTGGGCGTGGTGAAGAAAGCCGTGATAGCCGACTATCTGGCGCAATACTCATCTATTATTTTCGGCAGCCCCGAAACGCTTCAAGGCTACTGCGGCTTTGAACTGCTCATGGCGGGGATTGGCTTCACCGTGCAACTCTATGCCGACTTCTCCGGCTATAGCGATATGGCGATTGGTTTGGGTGCCATTATGGGATTTGACCTCGGCGTGAACTTCAACCACCCATTCCGTTCGCTCAACATCACCGAATTTTGGCGCCGCTGGCACATTTCGCTCTCGTTTTGGCTTCGCGACTATGTGTACATTCCGCTTGGTGGCAACCGCAAAGGCAAGATTCGCCAATATGTGAACCTGTTTCTCACCATGCTGATAGGTGGCTTCTGGCACGGAGCCGGCTTCACCTATGTGATATGGGGTGCGATTCATGGCGTGGCGCTGGTGGTTCACAAGATGTGTATGCCTTGGCTCAAGCTAATCCCCGACAACTGGGCAGTGAAGCTGTTTTCTGGTTTGCTGACATTCACCACCGTGATGCTCGCGTTCGTTTTCTTCCGTGCCGAGTCGGTTGCTGAGGCCACCACCATCATCGGTGGAATTTTCACCAATTTCGACCTCGCATATCTGCCACCGTTTGTGAGTGTGCGCTATGTGTGGTGCATCATGCTCGTGCTCTTGCTGGTGGTTCATTTTGTGCCGTGCAGCATCTATGCGGCAGTGAAAAACTGGTTTGTGGAGAGCTTCTGGCTGGTGAAATTGGTAGTGTTTGTGATAGTGGTGCAACTGGTGCTCCAGTTCGCCACATCAGATGTGACCCCATTTATTTATGCCCAATACTGACCTATAAAAATATTACAAAGATGTTACAATTTGCCCGTTGAGGCACTGTGACACGAATTGTAACATTTTTGTTATATTCACGTCTATCATTTATTATAATTTTGCATTGCAAAGAAAAAAGAAGCACAATGACTGATGTTCCAAAAATACTGATAGTTGACGATGAGCAGTCAATCTGCTACGTGTTGAAGGTGAACCTCGAACTTGAGGGATTCAGCGTTGATACAGCATTCTCTGCCGAAGAAGCACTCGCCAAGCGCCTCGAACGCTACGACCTGTTTCTTCTTGATGTGATGATGGAACACATGTCGGGCTTCGACCTTGCGAAAGTGATTCGCGGTCGTGAGGAATTGAATGCGATTCCTATTATTTTCTGCACAGCGAAGGACTCGGAGGACGACCTGCTGGAAGGATTCAACAACGGCGCCGACGACTACATTCGCAAACCTTTTTCAATGCGTGAACTGGTGGCAAGAGTGAAGAGCGTGCTTCACCGTAGCGGACGCTACTCCAACGAGAAGGATGTGCTCAAATTCCAGACGCTCACACTTCGTACACCGCAAAAAGAATGCTTCGTGGACGATGAGCCCATCACGCTCACCACCACCGAGTTCGACTTGCTGGCATTCTTTCTCAAAAACCCCGACACAGCGTTCTCGCGTTCGGAAATCCTCAACAGAGTGTGGAGCGCAGATGTGTGCGTGGTAGATCGCACAGTAGATGTGAATGTTGCGCGATTGCGCAAAAAAATAGGCAGATATGGAAACAGAATTTTCACCAAACAAGGATTTGGTTATGGGTTCAAAACCAAAGATTAGTGTGCACACGCGCATTTTCTTGCTGATCATGTTTTTCACATGGTCGCTGACGTTGGTGTTTTTCGCTTTGCAGTATTCCCGCGAGGTGGATTTCAAGACCGAGGTGCTGGACAGCCGCCTGCAAATGGAGAATATGCGTATTCTCGACTGCATCAGCGAAGGCAAGAAACTCAGTCCTCAAGTGCTGAAAGAGATTGGCATAGGCGATTCTACGCGTGTGTCGGTCATCACCCTTTCGGGCAGCGTGATTTTCGATACCAATTCTCGTAATGTGAAAGAAAACCACCTCAACCGCAAAGAGGTGAAAGAGGCTATCGCCAATGGGCACGGCTTCCAGCGCCGCCGCATCTCCTCGACCGATTCACGCCAATATTTCTACTCAGCCACTCGTGGCGACGGCTTGGTGGTGCGCACGGCATTGCCTTACAACCACACATTGGTCGATACCCTCAAGGCTGACCCTGTGAATAGCAATCTGATTATCTTTATTGCACTGCTGATGACGGTGCTGGCATGGTTCACAGCCTACAGGGTGAGCCGAAGTGTAAAGAATCTGCGCAAATTCGTGGAGGCTGCTGAATACGACGACATCGACGACTACGACACCAAGCAGTTTCCCAACGATGAACTTGGCGAAATCTCAGCCCATGTGGTGAATCTGTACAAAAACTTGAAAGTGACTTCAGAACAGCGCGACCAAAATATGCGCGATGTGTTGTTTGAGCAGGGCGAAAAGAACCGAATCAAGCACCAGCTCACCAACAATATCAACCACGAAATCAAAACTCCTGTGCATGTGATTCAGGCGTGTCTGGAAACACTCGAAAACAATGGCGAAGCGCTGCCTCTCGACACCCAGAAGCAACTGCTGAGCACTGCCTACGACAATGTGAAACGCCTTTCGGCTCTGCTTGCCGACCTTTCGGTGATTACCCGCATTTCCGATGCTCCAGAGAAAATTGAGAGCAGCGAGGTGAATGTGACCGACATTATCCACAAGGTGGCCGACGAAATGAAGGTGTTCCCTCCTGAAAAGCAACTCCGCATTCACATCGATGTGCCAGAGAATGTGAAAATCCGTGGCAACGAATCGCTCGTGGAATCCATCTTCCGCAACTTGATGGTCAATTCTTTCAACTACAGCGGTGGCCGTGATGTGACCGTGAAGCTGAAAGACACCACCCCCGACTACTATGTGTTCACCTTCAGCGACAATGGGGTAGGGGTTGCACCAGAGCATCTGCCACGCTTGTTTGAGCGATTCTACAGAATCGACGCTGGCCGCAGCCGCACTATGGGTGGCACCGGATTGGGACTGGCGATTGTGAAGAATGCCGTAAGTTTCCACCAGGGCGAAATCACAGTTCGCAATCGTGAAGGCGGTGGCTTGGAATTTGAATTCTCGTTAGCAAAGTAAATAGTTAATCATTAAGTAGTTATATATTATCTGTTAAGGGCGTAAATTCCCTTAATAGCCATAGTTACACCTTTTTTCAACCCCAAAAAACAGATAAAGCGTACCCTAACGACCGATTTGGGCTAAACGACAAAGAAAGTATTAATTTTTTAAAAGAATAAATTTATGAGTCCAGTATTCACTGTAATTGTAGTGATTCTTGCTATCCTCGCGATTGTCGATTTGATAGTGGGAGTTTCGAATGATGCTATCAACTTTTTGAATTCATCACTTGGATCAAAAATCGCATCTTACAAGACTATTATCAGCGTGGCTGCTGTGGGCATCTTGGTAGGTGTCCTCACCTCTCACGGAATGATGGAGGTGGCACGTAATGGCGTGTTCCACCCCGAAATGTTCACATTCTCCGAGATTATGTTCCTCTATGTGGGCGTAATGCTCACCGATGTGATACTGCTCGACGGCTTCAACAAACTTGGGTTGCCAACATCTACCACCGTGTCGATGATTTTCGAGCTTCTGGGTGCGTCGATGGCAGTGACTGTGTTTAAGATTTACGGTGGCGACCTCGATGCCGGAATCGGCGAATTTGTAAATGGAGGCAAGGCATTAGGCATGATTTCAGCCATTCTCGTTTCGGTAGTTCTATCCTTTATCGTTGGATCGGTAGTGATGTACTTCTCGCGCATTCTGTTCACCTTCCGCTATGCTAAGCAGTTTGGCAGATTTGGCGCAGTGTGGTGCGGTGTCGCCATTGTTGGCATTATCTACTTCGCCATGTTCAAGGGCTTGAAGAGTTCTGGACTGATTACCGAAGAGATTTCCGGATTCATTTCCGACAACTTGCTCATGGTGCTCGGCGGCGTGTGGCTTGCTTCTTCGCTCCTGTTCTTCATTCTCCAAAAACTTGGTGTGAACATTCTGAAGATTACCATCCTTAGCGGTACATTCGCCTTGGCACTCGCTTTCGCCGGCAACGACTTGGTGAACTTCGTGGGTGTGCCTTTGGCTGGTTTAGACGCTTACACCTTGGCACAAGACGGTGGCTCATCAATGATGATGGGTGGACTCAACGATCCAAAGATGGTGAACATCGAATTTCTGGCAATCGCAGGTGTGGTGATGGCGCTTACCCTGTTTTTCTCAAAAGATGCCAAGAAGGTGTCGCAAACCGAACTTAACCTTGCATCACAGCAGGAAGAAGACGAGCGCTTCAATTCCACCCCGTTCTCAAGAGCACTTGTTCGCTACTCTGTGAAACTCAACGAATGGTACAATCGCGTGCTTCCTGCAAGTTGGGTGAAATTCATCAACACTCGCTTCCAACCATTGAGCAGCGATGAGAAAGGCGACATCATCTACGACCGTATTCGCGCCGTGGTCAACCTCGCAGCCGCCTCAATTCTGATTTGTATCGGTACTTCGTTGAAGTTGCCACTCTCTACCACCTATGTAGTGTTTATGGTTTCGATGGGTTCATCGTTGGCTGATAGAGTTTGGGGCAGAGACAGTGCCGTTTACCGTATCTCAGGTGTGATGGTAGTGATTATGGGCTGGTTCGTTACAGCATTCGTGGCATTCGGCATGTCGTTCATCATCACCTCGCTGCTGATGTTTGGCGGTGGCTATGCACTTGCCGCACTGGTTCTTCTCGCCGCCTACATTTTGCTGAAGCGCTTCGTGATTAAGAGCGCCGACGTAACCGAAACCGAAGAAGAACACCTCATCGATGATGGCGATGCTCCTGAAGATGTGCTTTACAACTGCACCCAAATGGTGGTGGATGTGATGAACCAAACTTCAAATATCTACAATCGAATGTTGGTATCGCTGTTCACCGAAAACCGCAAGGGTCTGAAAGACACAGTGGCAATGAGTGAGAAAATGTATGAGGAAGCCAATAAGCGCAAATACGAGATTTGCTCTACAGTGAAAAAGCTCCAAGAGCAACACATCGAAACGGCGCACTATTATGTGCAGATTGTTGACTATGTGTCGGAAGTGTCGAAGGCACTACTCCACAGCACTCGCCCAGCATACGACCACATCAACAATAATCACCGTGGCTTATCGGCCGAGCAGATTCAAGACCTGAAGTTGATCAACGACAAGGTGGACGAAATCTTCCGCCAAATCTCCGAAATGCTGGCTAAGAAGGATTTCAGCCAACTCGATGATGTGATGGTTAAACGCGACGATTTGTTCGACACCATAGCCGAAATTATTAAGAATCACATTAAGCGTGTGCGCAACGATTCCACATCAAGTTCTCGTGCAAGCGCACTGTTTCTTAACATCCTTAGTGAGACCAAGACCATGGTGCTCCAGGCTCGCAACATGATTAAGAGTGAGGCATACTTCCTGAATGCAATTAAAGAAATGGAATAATTTGAAAGTTTAGTTAGTAGAGGCTAAAAGATATACATCAGCTTCTCGAAGGGCTACTTTGGTGTGATTTCAAGGTGGCTCTTTTTCTGTGGGAGGTGAGGAATATTTTGAAAATAAATTCAACCACAAATGGTGCTTGAATGAATTTATATGTGTAACTTTGTGTTTTGAAAAAACATTATTGAACAACACTATAAAATCAGATTTTAATGGAAATTATTGGTAAAATCATACTGAAATTGCCTCTGCAAACTGGCGTTTCCAAGGCAGGTAACAACTGGTCGAAGCAAGAATATGTGCTTGAAACTCAAGAAAACTTCCCAAAGAAGGTGCACTTCGACTTCTTCGGCGACCGTGCCACCCAATACGACCTTCAGGAAGGACAGATGGTGAAGTTGAGTTTCGACATCGAAAGCCGCGAGTATAACGGCCGCTGGTACACCAGCATTCGTGGTTGGAAGGCAGAACCAGCCGACGCACAGGCTCCAGTTTACGCTGGCGCTCCAGCCGCTGCTCCTGCAGTAGGTGGCGTCCCCGTACAGCCAGCAGCAGCTCCTGCCGCACCAGCAGCCCCAGCCCCCGACTTCATGAACGAATCCCCTAACGCCGACGATCTCCCCTTCTAATCCCCTGACGTAGGTCGCCGTCGTGACGGCAAAAAATATCAAAGCATTGCTCGCCCTTCCCGGGCCCAGCAATGCTTTTTCTTTTTCCATATAAATCGCCCTACTATTGCGTCTCGGCGGAAAATTCATTGGGGAAACTAAAACTAAAGCAGGTGACAGGCATCTCCGATGCCTATGGCTTCAAACTTTTGTGTGGTTGGGATATGTAGAATCTTCCTACATAGGCTTGCTAAAGTATATGCCTATTACACTAAATTTGCACTGAACCACTATTGCCTCACCATTTTTTTAGCCGCCAAACGTTACATTAAAATTGTGCCAAACGCCACATCAAAATCGTGCCAAACGCCACATTTGTAATTGTGAAATTGTTGTATATCAGCATGGTTTTGTATAAATTAACGAAACGGGAAGTGGAGAATTATTATAAAACATCTATATTTGTAGGGTAGAATCATATGAACTATTATCAATCCCTCTTATTGTTGTTGTCTCTTGCGTTAGTGAATAACTTTATGATGAAACTTCTTCCAAGTTTTTGCCTTTTCTGAAAGGCGGTACATCTGTTTGGGGTGATTAGGTTGTTTTGGATATTTTCGTTCAATGCTGCCATCTGTTAGTGCAGGAGCGATATAACTATCTTGCATTGTTTTACGTCTGACAATTCCACATAGTTTCATCATTTCAGGAACATCAACATAACCATCGGTCATTACTTCCACTAACTTTTCTACTTGGGCGGTACTTGGGCGTTCAAACTCCTTTTCCGTGGTCCACTCTGCCATTAATGTTGCCTTCAGTATAAATGCGTCAATGTGGAACGATGGGATTGCGCAACCTTTTGTCTCCAACTCTTTGCAGATACGGTCGATGCCCTCGCCAAACTCCTTGACATATTTTTGTATGCCTTAAGGAATTGGGCAATCTTAGGATTGCGTGAGAAATGGGTGCCCCAAAAGCAGCCGTGTTTTTTTAGTGCTTGTGCTCACACAGATTGAACAAAAATGTCACAGACTTATGCCAGGTTCAGCAACAAGCTTGTCGCCGTTTCTGAAAGCGGATGGCTTTAAGTTTTTCGCAGCACATTTTCTTTTATGCGTTTTGCTTTTCTGCCGCTTCCTGTGTATCTTTGCTGTCTGGAGCGATGTCTTGCAGAGGAGCTGTGCCATTCTGCTTGCCTATTTGAGGTTCGGGACCGATGTCACTACTACCGCCCGAGGCATCCTTTTTTATACGCCGTCAGTAGCCACTACGGCGTATTTTCTTTTCTGATTTGTTTACTTACTACGGTCTTATGAGTTTGTGCTCTTATCCCAAATTTCTAATCTTTGACTTCTTCGAGGGCTTTTTTTAGGTGGAGGAGTTGGGATTTGATGGATTTTAGGCGGTCGATTACTTCGAAGCGTTTCGACACGCCGTCGCGGTTGCGCCGGATCATGGCTTGCGCAGCGTCGAGTTTCAGTCCTTTTTCCTTCACCAGATAGTGTATCATCTTGATGGTCTCGATGTCTTTAGGGGTGTAAAGGCGAGTGTTTTTCGCGTTACGAACTGGCTTGATGATAGTAAATTCCTTTTCCCAGAATCGCAGGGTGGATGCTGGAATGCCAAGGATGTCGGCCACGTCGCCGATGCGGTAAAATCGTTTGTTCAATTCGTCCATACTGAAAACTCGTTTTAGATTTAATCAATGTCATTTGCATAAATTGCAATTTCGCTGTAACTTTGCAAATTAAATTAGGGTGTAAAGTTATGAAATTAGTTTCGTACTGCCCAACAATCCTCAGAAAAAATATATTATACAGAATACTATATGTTGACAGCAAAAGAAATTAGAGAATCGTTCAAAACCTTCTTTGAGGGCAAAGGTCACCAGATTGTGCCATCGGCTCCAATGGTGGTGAAGGACGACCCGACATTGATGTTCACCAATGCCGGCATGAACCAGTTCAAGGATATTATTTTGGGCAACAAGGTGCCACAGTGGCGCAGAGCCACCGATAGCCAGAAGTGTCTTCGCGTGAGCGGTAAGCACAACGACTTGGAGGAAGTGGGCCACGACACCTACCACCACACCATGTTTGAGATGCTTGGCAACTGGTCGTTTGGCGACTATTTCAAGCACGAAGCCATTGACTGGGCGTGGGAATTTTTGGTGGATGTGTTGAAAATCGATCCTAAAAACCTCTATGCCACCGTGTTTGAGGGCAGCGAGGCTGATGGACTCGAACGCGACAACGAAGCAGCAAGTTATTGGGAAGCGCATCTTCCTAAAGACCATATCATCAACGGCAACAAGCACGACAACTTTTGGGAAATGGGCGATACCGGTCCATGTGGCCCATGTAGCGAAATCCACATCGACCTTCGCGATGAGGCAGAAAAGGCAAAAGTGCCAGGTGCTGAACTCGTGAACAAAGACAATCCACTTGTGATTGAGATTTGGAACCTCGTGTTCATGCAATTTGAGCGTCACGCCGACGGCTCACTCCACCCACTCCCTGCAAAGGTGATTGATACCGGTATGGGCTTCGAACGCCTCTGCATGGTGATGCAAGGCACCAAGAGCAACTACGACACCGACGTGTTCCAACCAATGATTCGCGCCATCGGCGACATTGCTGGCGTGAAGTATGGCGATTCGGAGGAAAAGGACGTGGCAATGCGTGTGATTGCCGACCACGTGCGCGCCATCGCATTCTCTATAGCCGACGGTCAGCTCCCAAGCAACGCCAAGGCTGGTTATGTGATTCGCCGCATCTTGCGTCGTGCCGTGCGCTACGGTTTCACCTTCCTCGACCTCAAGGAAGCATTCATGTATCGCTTGGTTGACACCCTCATCGAATCGATGGGCGAGGCTTATCCAGAACTTCCTGCTCAAGCCGACCTCATTAAGCACGTGATCAAGGAAGAGGAAGATTCGTTCCTCCGCACCCTTGCCACCGGTATCAAGATGATGGAAGGCATCATTGCCGAAGCCAAGAAGGAAGGCAAGACTCAAATTCAAGGTGTGCAGGCGTTCACCCTCTACGACACCTACGGATTCCCATTCGACCTCACCGAACTCATTCTCAAGGAAAACGGCATGACCGTGAGCGAAGAAGAGTTCAACGCTGAAATGGCAAAGCAAAAGGCACGCGCCCGCAACGCCGCACAAACCGAAACCACCGACTGGGTGAACGTGCGTGAAGGCAACACCGAATTTGTGGGCTACGACTTGCTTGAATGCGACACCGAGATTTTGCGCTATCGCAAGGTGACTCAAAAGAACTCATCATACTATCAGGTGGTGCTCTCTCGCACTCCTTTCTATGCCGAAATGGGTGGTCAGGTAGGCGATAAGGGTACGCTCACCGCTGGCGATGAGGTGGTGGAAGTGACCAACACCAAACGTGAGAACAATCTGCCAGTGCACATTGTGAAGAAGTTGCCAACCGACGTGACTGCCACTTTCAAGGCCGCTATCAACAAAGAGGCTCGTATGGCAATCTCTTGCAACCACTCTGCCACTCACTTGCTCCACGCCGCCCTGCGTGAGGTGCTTGGCACACACGTTGAGCAAAAAGGCTCACAAGTTGATGCCAAGATGCTCCGCTTCGACTTCTCGCACTTCAAGAAACTCAGTCTTGAAGAAATCCGTGAGGTGGAACGCCGTGCCAACGCCATGATTCGTCGTGCCATTCCACTCGAAGAGCACCGCAACATGCCTATCGCCGAAGCCAAAGCCCTTGGCGCAATGGCACTCTTTGGCGAAAAGTATGGCGACAGTGTGCGCGTGGTGAAGTTCGGCCAATCGGTAGAACTTTGCGGTGGTACGCATGTGGCAAACACCGGTAACATCGGCTTCGTGAAAATCGTAAGCGAAAGCAGTATTGCCGCTGGTATTCGCCGTATCGAGGCTATCACTGGCGCAGCGGTAGAAGACTTCATCTACGATGCAGAAGACGTGCTGATCAAACTCCGTGCGCTGTTCAACAATGCGCCCGACGTGGTTTCGGCTGTGGCACGCTCGCTCAACGAGAACACCTCGCTTCAGAAGCAAGTGGAAGGCTACATGATGGAGGCTGCCAAGAATGTGAAGGAGAATGTTTACAAACATGCAACCGACATTGCCGGCATTCGCACCTTGAAGATTTATGGCGTTTACGATCCTAATGTGGTGAAGGCCGCCGTTTACATGGTGAAGTCGGATGCTCCCGAAAACACCGTGCTGCTCGCAGCCACCCGCATGAACGGCAAGCCCACACTCACCATCTTCGTGAGCGACGACCTTGTGAAGAAGGGCATGAACGCTGGCAAGATGATTCGTGAAGCTGCCAAGGCTATCCAAGGCGGCGGTGGCGGTCAGCCAGGCTTCGCACAAGCTGGCGGACGCAACGAGGAAGGCATCAGCCTTGCGATGGAAAAGATGGAAGCACTCATCGCAGCTGAAGCATAAAATCAGAGATTACACACTACACTCTCAAATACAAATCAGCCGAGCGCACAGCCCGGCTGATTTTTTTGCCTTTTTATAGAGTGTATCGCTATTGTGCGTCGAGATTGTCGATAAGTATCAATCCTCTTACAGTGAGCAAGTATCTTTGTTTAGAATGACGAGGAGAATCGGGATATTTCATTCTCACAAGCCCCATGTTGATTGCTGGTGATAATAATTGTGCCATAAAGTTGGGGCGATGCTTCAACTCCAAAGTTGTCATCATCTCTTTCACGCTCATTTCGTTTTTCCCGATAGCAATCACTAAAGATTTGATGTTGTCAGGAATTGAGTCTAATAGACGCTCGTCACTTGTTCGGTCACTTGTTCGGTCACTTGTTCGGTCGATGTTTGGTATTTCTGTCTGATTAATGAGCATGTACCTGTTTTTGAGCTCGTTATGCTCTCCCAATAAAAGATTTCGTAAAAATCTTACGAGGAAAGAGTGGTCAGGTTCAATGCCTTTCTGTGGATTTCTGTAATTGGCTCTTACTAAAGCGTTGCGAAAATACCATGAGTTGTCAGCGAACAAGTTGTTGTTGACTGTGAATCCGCAGTAGCGCAGATATTTGATTAGAAAAACTGCTGTAGTTCTGGTGTTGCCCTCGCAGAAGGGGTGGTTTTGCCACAGTAGCGACACGAAATTAGCAATATGTAGGATGATTTCGTCGGTTGATAAACCTGTGTAGCAGAATTCTTTTTCTTGCTGTATGTCATATTCCAGCGTGGCCATAATATCGGCAGCGCGACCATACATCACGGTGTCGCCTTGTAGCACCCATTCGTTTTTAGTAATGTCGTAAGTGCGAGTTTCTCCCGCATGTTTGAATACGCCTTCAAATAGATGGCGATGAATGTTTCTAAACTCCAAAGGTGTAAACGAAAACGATTTTTCGCTCAATAGTTTGGTGATATTTGCTGCCACACAGTCGGCTTCTTCACTCGCCACATCGTCCTTGTCGTGTGTTGTCTTGTTGATATAGTATGAACGCAATTGCTCGCGAACATCATCAATCGTGATGTCGCCCTCAATGTGTTTAGCGGCGGTTTTTTTTAAGTATTCCGACACTTTTAACCCATCTACGTCTTGGAGGCCAATGGCGGCACGCCAAGCCTCGGCTTTCTCGCGTTTGTGTGGTTCTGCCACTCGCTCATAGGCTTCAAAGTCGAGATATAATTGTTTCTTTTTATCGTTCATAGCAATGTGATCACGAATTCTGTTAGAAAAAATTCAGATATTTCGAATATGTAAATTTACAAAATAAATATCATATATGTGTGCAGTTGATTTGTGTTTTTTTGTTGTGTGTTCGGTAGGGGTGCACGGCTCTTTCATTTAAGATAAAAGTAGAGACATAGTATCCCT
>OIZL01000755.1_pt1 | contig 21438 bp, 13 predicted proteins | sample 1588541 | NCBI WGS metagenome assembly OIZL01 (sample SAMN03283285) | human gut metagenome | biome: human-associated habitat; material: feces | host: Homo sapiens | place: Peru | collected 2012 | reverse complement strand
GGTGCAAATTATTAACTACCAAAGACAGAGAGAATGTTAAAGATATCTCAAGCCAAATAATGAGCCACAAATCAACTGACATGCTTGTAAACAATATGAGCATGTTGAGTTTGGAGGATGAAATGGTTAAATTATATACAAAACTAAGCCGTCGCGAAATAGAATATAACACCTACATCGCTGAAGCCGCTGAAGAAGGCTACAACAATGGCCATGAAAAAGGATATAATGAAGGTCATGAACAAGGTATCGAACAAGGTATTGAATATAATATACCCTATAATATACCCATAAGTGTGGACATTTAAAGAAGAAGGTATCGAACAAAACAACATTGACGTTGCCAAGAAAATGCTTGAAGAAAAACTACCACTAGAAACAATCACAAAAATCACTGGATTATCCATTAAAGAAATTACAGAACTCAAATAAGTTCTGTTTTTTTAACCATCTCCATCCATAATAAAACCAATCACCGTTCCCACAACCATTAACATTATACCTAAAATAATTTCAATAACTGATGCCCTCTTACTAAATGTCATTACTCCCATCATTAAAATACTATAAATACTAAAAGAACTAATCATAATCTCCATTAATCTTTTCTTCTTCTTAAGTAAATAATTAATTAGCAAAGTTCCTAATATAAAACTAATAATTATTCCCAATCCATAACTAATATATATATTTATATTACTAATAACATAACTAAAATCATATATTCTACCTACAATCATAAGTACCATATCATATATTCCCATAATCATCATAATAGCAGTACCACTAATTCCAGGAATAATTGATGTAAATACCTCTATTACTCCCCCAAGAAAAAATACTATATTATCCTTAAAACTATTACTAATAACATAATTATCTCCCTTTCCTATAAAACTAATCCCAATAAGCACTCCTATTATAAATAGTATATATTTATATTCCTTCTTCTCATAATTAACACTTCTTATATAATTATAACTACCCCCTCCAATTAACCCCATAAATAACATCATCATTAAAAAATTATAATTATTAAGTAAATATCTAATACCATTACTAAATAATATAATTGCTATAATTATTCCTGATCCTAACTCTAATAAAAATCTTAAATTCTTCTTCCAATCAGAAAAAAAATTAACTAAAGATTCTACCAACCGATCATATACCTTAAAATTAATTGCTAATAATGCTCCAGATACTCCAGGCATAACTTTACCTATACCAAGAATTAATCCCTTTATAAATAACATACTCTTCACCAATAATATATATGAAAAAAGAAAGACTAACATGTCTCTCTTTAGTAATCAATATCTTACAAATATCTTATTTATAATATTCCATATTCTTTCTATATAAATTCAAACTAACTATAAGTGAACCAATAAGTAATAATGTAATTACAAATATTGATATATTACCAGTCTGTGGATTTTGTGATACATCGCTCTTACTAGTACTACTACTTGGAGTTGGTGTACTACTTTTTTTAACAATCTTAATTGAGTAAGTTCTACTGTCAACTCCTGCTGAATTATTTTTAGGTTTAACAATAATATATACTGTTGTTTCTCCAGAGTATGAACCTACTCCACCATTATTCTTATCAATCTCGAAGTTTACTTCATCACTTAATGTAGCATTAACAAGATAACTACTTACATCATCTAAATATACTGTATAATCATCTTTACCACTCTCTAAAGTCACTTTAGTTCCACCAACTGTTAAAGATGATAAAGTATTATCCATAATAGTTTCTTGTTTTCTCTTTACTGAAATTACATATTTTGTTTCATTATCCCCAGTACCAACAACAATTCTAAGTAGCATCGTATCGCCATTTGGATCAAAACTAATATTATCAGGATTTAATTCAGTATTTAAATCCTTATCATTATACATCTTAACTGTATCATTACTATTAGCAGGTACTGCACTTATTTTAAAAGTATCACTATCTATTTCCAAAATATAATCATTTTTAGTAGGAGTAAATAAAGGATTAAGTGTATATCCAGGAGCAGTCAAATCAGAAAGACCTTTCTTTACCTCTTCTTCTGAAACCGTAATAACACTTTGTGCATTTGATACATTTTGTTTATTACCTTTTACATCATTAAATGTTGAATCAACCAAACTTACAGTATATGTTCCAGCACTAGCAGCACCATCTACTTTTACTACAAGTGTACCTAGATTAAAATTACCAGTACCCTCACTACCATATCCACCAATTATATATCTGCCAGGTTCTTTCTTATCATCTATCTTATTTCCTTGCCATCCACCATTATCAGTATAACTAACTATTGACAACCCGTCTGATAAAGAAAATTTCAACTCAAAACTAGTCACATTTATATCTGAATTAGCTGTAATCTTACAACTAACTTGAGCTCCCGCTTGAACTGTACTTGGAGTACACTGCATTGTCACTGTTCCTTTAGACTCTTCTTGTTGTGCTAATACAAAACAAGGAACCATTATCAATAATAAAACTAAAATTACTTTTTGTACCTTTCTCATTTTATTTCTACCTCCAATACAGACTCACTACTATTATAATAACGATACAACCTATCAACATCACTTATTTCTATTGAACCATCCATTATTACATCTCCTGCTAAAATAAATGCTGTATCATCTTTATCCCTTTCATAATAAATATTCAAGTGTTGAATCTTGCTGTTGTAATAACGATATAACCTGTCGACATCACTTACACCAATCTGACCATTACCTATTACATCACCTAATACTGATAATGTATAAGTTTGAACATCATTACTACTAAAACTAATCTTTATCTTATCACCAGTCTTAACAACATCACTTTCTGTAATACTAGCACCATTATTAGATATAATCTCTTTCTTACCAGATGTTGTTATCTTAGAAAATAATTGACTATAAGTAGTACCTGCAGATAATTTCATAATAATTTTCTTATCATGATCAATCTTTAAACTACTATCAAAACTTAAAGTCTTAATTCTAAAAGTATATGTATCTAATTCTACACCATCTTTAGTATATATCTTTAACTTATTACTTTCATTAATAACCGTATTATTATCACTTACTACTTTATTATTTTGATCAACTACTTTAATATCTAATGTTTCACTTTTAATTTTATCAAGAAGTTTATTATATGTCAAATCTTTTTCAATAAATACTTCTTTATTATTACCATCAATTGTATATTCAGTACTAAATCTTAATAAATTTACTTTAGCAACTGCTTCATCACCATAACGTACTTCTAATACATTATCATCTTTTACTATATAGAACATACCATCTGATAAAGGAGATATACTATCTAAATTAGTAGTGATTGTTTCGTTTACATCATACTTAGTATATAAAGTATTCTTCTCTTTATCATACTTGTACACATCACCACTTATCTTAAATTCATAATTCTTAATTATATTAATTATATATTCTTTCTTAGCACTACCATCTTCACTTAATACTATTAAACTAAATTTATTTGTACCATAATGTAATTTTAATTTTTCTCCAAGTGCACCATTACCAGATACCTCAGCATTACTATCACTCTTTGTATAACTAATAATAACCTCTTCCGTATTATCATTAACCGCTACATTATATTCTAAAGTATCTTTATTAAATTCTTTATCTAACTCATATCCATTTACTACTATATTACTCAAAGTAGCATCATTATTTTTAATTCTAACATTAGTCTTAGTATCACCTAACTCTAACATCTTATATTCATCAGTACTATATTCTATATTAGTAAGACCAATATCATAAGTACTATTAGGAGTAGCACTAGCAGGAATAGCTACCTTTAAATATCCTATAAATAAATCATTTATATCCTGGATACCATTCTTATTAATTACAACAAAACCATTTTGAGAAGAAGTTAATATATTCATCGTATTATCTTCTGCATCTCCTAAAAATGAAATATATTTTACTTCTGAAGAAAACTTATAATTAGCATTTATTGATAATATTTTATTATCTTTTACCTTAGCATATACCTTACATTCAATCTCTTCTTTAGGACTAGCTACTTTAGGACAACTTATCGTAAGACCATTAGTTATCTCTTGCATACTATAAGTACCTTTATTTATCCAAATAATGCCCATTAATAACATTAATCCAACAATTATAGAACTAATAACTATCATCATATAATTATCTTGTAATATTGTATTATCTTTTTTCTTTTTCATAATATTACCTCCTATAATTATTCATTATCTATTATCATTTTCATAACGTCATTCATTCTTATCATTTCGTCTCCATCATAATCAGCTGCTAATAAATATTCTTGACTTATTAGTACATTTCCATCAATTATATGACTAGCTATCTTCTTAGCACCATCCATACTAACAGTCCCATCACCAAGAACATCACCATTAACTGATAAAATATATTTCTTTGAATTACCAGAACTATTCTTAATAATTAACATATCTCCAGTCTTAATAATATCAGTATCATTCATAATATTATCCGCCTTATCTCTTACCTCTATTGTCTTATCAGTAACTATAACACCCTTTAATTCTTCTACTGTAGTACCTAATAAAATTCTACTAATAATATTATTCTCCTCATCATACTTAATAACATCACTATTAATATTAAATGATAAATCATGATATTTTTGATAACAAACTTTATATATATCTAAATCCTCATTATCTACTACTTCATCACCATTATAGTCATACTTAATATCTTTTTCTCCATCACTCTTAATTATATCTTCTAAAAACTTAATATCTTCTTCATTAATAACCGTATCCCCATTCAAATCTAATTCTTTAGGACAATTATTATCATCATATAACTTATTCTTATTATTAAATACAACCCTATTATCTCTAAATATATAACAAGTAAACATAATAACTATTACTAATATTACCGGTATTAACCATAAAATATTCTTACTCCTCATTTTTCTTTCTCCTTCTTAATAATCTTACTATATTAATTATTAACAAAACGCCTATTATTACTATAAATATATATTTATAATTATTATTCTTAACTACCTCTATCTCTTTATCCTTTAAAATATTTATCGTATATACCTTCTCATTATTCTCATCAGTTATTACCTTTATCTTAATAACACTACCATTAACTAATTTATCATTACCAGTTATTATATAAGAACTATTATTGTCTTCTAACACAGGAGTAATATCTAATACATCTTCATTACCTATCTTTAAAGTATATTCATATATATCCCTACTAAAATCTATCTCATATCCCTTAATTTCTATATTACTAAGATAATATCCTTTATCAGTATCATTATTACCAGTATTATCACTATTATCTATATCATCATTATTCTTATTATTACTAGTATTACTTCCACTATTACTAGTAATATTCCCTGTACTAGTATTCTCTTCCTTAACATTAACCTTACTACTAATAGTATTTATTACTATTGGTTTATAATTTGTATCATAAAATATAACATTATCTATAGTAATTATATTACTACTACCATTATTCTTAAATTTTAAAGTTCCTATATTAAAATTACCCTGAGTATTATTACCACCATAAGCTGAAATCTTATCAAGTCCATCATTTTCTCTTCCACCAGCCCATACTTCTATATCTGCTCTATAACTAATAAGTTTAATTTCTCCCTCTAAAGTCAAACTCGCTTCAAAAGAAGTAATTTCAGTACTAGAGTTTCCCATAAGTTGACAAGAAAATTCACTATTTTTCTCTATCTCATTAGGACAACTAATACTAATACCATCAGCATAAACCTTATTTATAGGAATTAACAACATAAGTAAATACACTACCAGCATCTTTTTATTCATATATATTCTCCTACTCTCTATACAAATATAACATAATTTTGCAATTTTTACAACAAATTATCTCTATTATTTATATTTTTTTATTCTTAAAAATTGACAAATACTATAAATACTTATATAATAATTAGCCACAAGGAGAACCTTATGGAAAAACCCGAATATTTTGAATTAAAAAACGAAGAATTAAGAAAGATACGTATGTATTCTTATCCTATTGATGCCGGATCCGACGTCACTTGTTATCTTTATGAAAATAATCAAGTAATAAAATTATTTGAAATAACCTGCTCCCATCCCGAAGATAAATTATTTATACCACACAAAATATATGGTAATAACTCTTATACATTTGTAAATAAAGTAGGAGTAAATTATAATGGACTAACTATTTGTTATACTATGCCATATATCCGTGGAGAAAAATTAAACTATAATGTCTTTAATGAACTATCTATTGATAATTTACTATCCTATATAAATACCTTTCTAACAGACACCAATACTATTTCTAAACAAGGAATTTATACCCATGATAGTTTCATTACTAATATTCTTATTAATCATACTGGATTCCACAATATCGATCCCATTGACTTTATCTTATCTGATGAAGATGCCAATATTCTTGAAGCAAAGAATAATAAAATATTCTTCTCTAACTTTTGGGACTTTCTCTTAAGTAAAGAAGTAAAATCTTTCTGTATCAAAAATAAATTATCTCAAAACGTCTTATATACTGATCCCATATATTTCTTTCTACGTTTAACAGAATTAGTATCTAATCGTTATGGAGAAGAAATAAATAACGTAGGTAAAATAAGAAGTCTTATCAAAAAGAATAAAAGACCATAAAAAACTGATACTCATACCTTGAATATCAGTTTTTTTATATCCTAAAATAAATCATTATATATCTCTAAATAACTATTAATATATCTAATCTTTATCCCCTTAAGTACTTCTCTAGGAATATCTTGCAAATCTTCCTTATTATCAATAGGAATATATATAGTCTTAATATTATTATTAATAGCAGCTAAAACCTTCTCTTTAACACCACCTACTGGAAGTATCTTTCCTCTTAAAGTAATCTCTCCAGTCATACTAACAGCACTATCTATTGGCTTATTCTTAATTAAACTAAGTATTGCTGTTATTACTGCTACTCCAGCAGAAGGACCATCCTTAGGAATACCACCATTCTCAAAATGAATATGAAAGTCATTCTTAGAAAAAATCTCATTATCAATCTCTAATAACTTACTATTCCCTTTAATATAACTAACTGCTACATATCCACTTTCCTTAATAACATCCCCTAGCATTCCTGTAAAAGTCATAATTCCTGAACCAGCATATTTTAATGCCGACGTTTTAAGTATACATCCCCCATAAGGAGTATATCCAAGAGCATTAACTACCCCTACATAACTCTCCTTCTCATTAGCAAGTTCCCTATACTTATAATTACCCAAATACTCCTTAATATCAAGTCTATCATGAGTATTTCCCTCAATAAGTACCTTTCTAAATATCGTATCAAAACATCTCTCTAACTGTCTTACCCCAGATTCTCTCGTATAATTAAATATAATATTCTTAATATTACTACTACTAAAATTAATATCTTCCCCATACTCTAAACTTAACTTAGGAATAATATAATTCTTAGCAATACTCTCCTTCTCTTGAATCGTATAACTAGATAAATTAATAATCTCTAACCTATCTCTAAGAGCTTCAGGAATCATCTCCTCATCATTACCAGTAAGAATAAACATAACACGAGACAAATCATACTCCAGTTCAATATAATTATCACAAAACATCATATTCTGTTCCTTATCAAGAACATCTAATAAAGCCGATGCCGGATCTCCCTTATAATCCTTCGTTAACTTATCCACCTCATCTATCAAGAATACCGGATTATTTACTCCAACTCTCTTAAGACCTTGAATAATCCTACCAGGACTAGCCCCCATATAAGTTCTCCTGTGACCTACTATCTCACCCTCATCATGTACTCCACCAACACTAATCTTAACAAACTTTCTACCAAGCGCTTCTGCCACAGACTTAGCTAAAGAAGTCTTACCAACACCAGGAGGCCCTATCAAACATAAAATAGGACTCTTATCAATCTTCTTCTTATTATTAACAGCAATATATTCAAGTATCCTATTCTTAACACTATCAAGCCCAAAATGAGTCCTATTAAGCTTATCCCTAACTTCATTTATATCACTATTATCTACCGTATATTTATTCCAAGGTAAACTAACAATCCATTCAATATAATTACGAATAATAGATAATTCAGGACTAGTCGGAGCAGTTAACTCATACCTATTCATCTCTTCATGAAGCCTATCATATACCTCTTCTGGATACTCCCCTAAATTAATCTTCTCCTCTAACTTAACAATATCATTATCCTTAATATCTACTTCATTAATCTCTTCCTTAATTAACTTAATCTTCTCTTTAAGAATATAATTCTTCTGATCCTCATCTAACTTATTCTTTAAATTCTCCTCAATCTCATTCTCTAACTTAACAGTCTCCATCTCTTGATTCAAATCTTCAATTATCTTCTTAACCCTATTCATCGGATTAGGCATATCTATATACTTAATCTTCTCTATATAATCTATTGGTAATTCAGAAACAATTATATCAGATAACCTAGTTAAACTATTAACCCCACTAATTCTCCCTAAAACATTATTAGATATATAAGAAGATATCTCTATATAATCATTCAAATCCTTTATAAGTATTCTCTTTAAAGCATTAGCTTCTAATTCATTATAATCATACTCTTTAGTAGGTATAACAAAAGCCTCATAAGTATTATCATCATTCTCTATATAATTAAGTACCTCTACCCTATCTATTCCTACTACCACAAGTCTAATAACCCCATTAGGTAATTCTAACTTAGTCTTAATCTTACCAAGTACCCCCATCTTAGGTAATTTTCTAACACTAGGTCTCTCTTCTAAAGAATCATTTAAATTAATAAATAAAATATGATTATCATGCCTTCTCTCACTAATATCTAATATTCTCTTCTCAAGTTCAGTAGATACTTCTATTCTTAACTCATTATAAGGAAACAACACTACATCTCTTAAAAAAAGTATCGGTAAATTAGTCTCAACCATGATAATCACCTCCAGATAACAAAAATAACTATTATTATTTAAACATTAAAAATAATAATAGTTCACTTCCTTTTCTTGACTAACTATTTTAACCTATTTTAACTATATATCAATAGATTTGACACATTTTTTACACCCATTTTCTCCCATCAAAAAATTCCTAAAAATAATCATTGACTTCTCTTTATTTATCCCCTATAATAAGTAATTGTAGATTAACTCTCGTCAAAAAAAGATATGCCCAGCATATCTTTTCTCATTATCTCCATTTTATTAAAATAATTTAAAATCATAATAAATAGAACTGTAATGAACTCTTCATCACAGTTCTATTATTTCTTTATCATTTATAATTATTCTATACGTGTCGCTTAGCTCCACATACCAAGTTCATTTTTGCAAAAAGAGAGGCAAAAATGAACCATCCTTCGTTGTAATTCTATCTTAACTACTTATCACTCATCTTTGTTCATTACTACTTTTTACAGGGTAAGTCGCTTACGCTCCAACGAAGAAAACAACCGAACGGAAGCCGTAGGGGTAGAAGGCAGTGCCAAAGAAGCCATCCCTGTTGAATGCACCGGAAGTAGAACCATTGTCATAATCGCCCCCTCGTCTGAACCAAGGGCCATTGTCATTAACAAAGTACGTGTAATCTCCGTCTCCGTACCAACCTTTAACTTCTGATAATGCATGACCATAACATACTCCACCATTACATGCAGTTAATGCACTTATTGCTGTACCACTTGATGCTTTATACATATCATAATATTTACTATCTGGGAATGCTATACCTGTATATGATGTACCATCGTATAATAATCCAGTAAATCCAGAATTATTTGATGTACTACTACCACTCCATAATTGTCCATCTGAGTTGGCAAATACTCCCATTACATATTCATATGCTCCACCAGACATATCATATATTCCTGTTATATTTCCTGTGGTACTTGCTACTTTTGTTAAATCTCTTGTACTACTTTTTGTATTGGTATTATAATTTAACAAGTATCCATCCCATGTATAATAACCATATGAATTATATTGAGTTGTTGCACTTTGATCTGTATACGTTTTATTTATCGGAGTACTACCTCCTACATTACCACCACTTCTTCCTGTATAAAGTGATGAAGAATTATTAATATATACTTCTCTATTTACTCCATATTTTGAATGTGATAGATATGCTGCTGCTCCCCATTCGCTATTTTTCATCATGTGTGAGTCACTGCTTGAAGAAACTCCATATGTTGTTCCTCCAAGCAACTGTGCTGTAGCAAATTGTTCTGATACATTTTGATATCCTAACGATGTCACATTAGGAAGTATTGTAGGATTACTTGAATTACCAGTTGTCTCAAATTTACCTACCCAAATACCGGCAAGTTCTTCTCTAGAGTCTCTTACTCCATCGCTGTCATTATCCCACCAAAATGCTGGATGGGTTATATATTCTCCTACTTGTGTACCTGTGGATATTGAATCAGTACTTTCAAACACTATATCAATGGTTTGTTCTTTACCTTCTTTGTTGTTATTATCTACAGACCATATCTTATATTTATATCTTGGTATCCATACATAATATGCGAGTATATCGCTCTCATTTACTACAACACCAGGATTAGTCTTATAGTAAGTTCTTGTCTGTGTGCCACTCTCTTTCACTAGTACCGCATTAGCCCATTCTTGATTATTATAATCATACCAAGAATCATTTGTACTAGATATAGTTTCTACTATAGTATCATTACTCGGCGTATAAAATACTACCGGTATCATTCCATCATCTAATATTGGAGCATTAGGAATACTTTTGCGTGAGTCACTACAATTGCCATTTAAAGATAATTTAAATGATTGATTCATCGTAGCCGAATCCGTTTCTGCAGCATCTAACCAAATCCATAAATAATATATACTTGTAGTAGTAGCACTATATTCCTTTTCACTAAGTAATTTAATTTTGCTATTTGAAGTTTTATGTCTAAAATTGCCCGAATACATCACCCCATCAGTTGGGCTAGACGACCCAGTAGTAAAAGAATACATAAAATTGCTTGAGCTAGATAGACCATCATCAATTGACTTTATATCTAACCATAAATCCATATATATAGTTTTACCTGCTGTATTAATTGTCGGAGTAACTTTAATCTCTCTTTTTATATAATTAGCTGTAGTTTTATCATTGACTACTGTTGGTACCAGATTAATACTACCTGAAGTAATATCTCCACCACCATCTGCAGAACATGAAAAGTCACTAGTTAATGTAAATGTAATATTAGTCTTTTGTGCTTCAGTTGTCTGCCAAGCATAAAAAGCAAAAGTAAACCCTATTATTGTAAATATAATTGATAATATAACCAATATAACTATTATTCTATTACTTTTATTCATAATTCACATCCTTACATATAAATATAATTATTTTAATAATTCATTAATATTGTTAATTAGCAATTAAATAAGGATCATCGATTGTACCATTACGTGCCAATTCAGTATTAGAATTAAGATATACTACTGGGCGTATCTCTAATCCTTCATTAGGATAATTAGTGAATATATTACTATAAACACTAAACACATAATCAGTCGTTTCATCATAATAAGGAGATATCGTCCATTGAGTATCATGATTATCAATCATCCAAGAATACACTCTACTACCTCCACCAGAAATTTTGGCTCTTTTGGCATTGCCACCACTATTGCTAACAAGTGTATATAAATAATCTGATACATATGCAAGTCCAACTAATCCATTCCAACTAACTGGTCTATTCTTATAAACATCTGTACCTCTTTCAGAAGCATAAAAAATTTCTGATGTAACATTTCCACTAGACAGTAATGAAAAATCATTTCCTAAATAATAAGTAACTTCACTTATTTGTGATAAAGCTTTAGCATTTAATTCCCAATTATTGTTTACACAATTATATGAAGTAGATTCACTAGCAACACGACTAGGTAAACATCCCAATTGATAAATTAATTTATTATTATTATCATATATTATATTATTATTTAAACTATATCCTGTTTTTAATTTATAACTACCAGGATTTAACATATACATTAACTGTGAATCAGTCCAATCATTTGAACCACCAGATGATGGGCCACTTGATCTAGTAGATTGAGTACTAGTACTACTACTTGTCGCAGAACCAACATCCATCTTATAATCCCACGACAAATTACCAATAGATTCATTTCTAATAATTTTAATTCTTCCGTCAAACACTCCAATTATTCTCCACATCTCATTGTTAAATTTAATATAATTATTTGGAGAAACACCAATATAACGATAATCCGTAGTAGCGGCTGTTTGTGCAGTTGCTGCTTCAGAGAAAGTCCACATTTCTGCCCGTTGTTCATCCGTAGCATCACTATATGCTAATGTACTTGGATTAGCTTTTGCAGTAAGTAATTCTACTCCTACTTCACTATTTAAACTATCATAACAACTACCATTTAATGATAATTTGAATTTTTGATTCATTGTCTCACTAGTCACTTGTGCACTATCTAACCAGATGAATAAATAATATTTTTCTGTAGTAGTAGCACTATAATCTTTTACATTCAATAGGTGAATCTTATCACCAGCTACTTTTCCATTAAAATTTCCAGACACAATTATCTCATTATTAGTAGTAAGCATATATCTAAAATTTTCACTAAGAGATAATCCTTCCCCTAATTCTTTTATATCTAACCATAAGTCCATATATATAGTCTTACCATTACTATTAATCTTAGGGCTTACTGTTATTTCTCTCTTAATATAATTTTCTGCATACTCTTCTTTTAAATATGTTGGTATTATATTAGCATCTCCCTCTTCTATATTACCACCACCATCTGCAGAACATGAAAAATCACTTGTAATAGTAAACGTAATATTAGTCTTTTGAGCATCCGTTGTTCTCCAAGACCAATAAGCTAACGTTCCCCCTACTATTGATAATATTAATATAGTTATACTTACTATTATAATTATTCTTTTATTCTTATCCATCATATTACCTCTCTTATTATAATTAAATTATAACAAATTAATAATTATATTTCAATAGCAAAAGAACATTTGAAAATTTATTCAAATGTTCTTAATCTACTTCTTTACCACTAAGTATTCTAGCAGGACTCTTTCTAATAGTATTAAATACTGGTATAAGTCCTATAATTATATTAAATATATACATTAACAATATACATAATATCATTACATATATATTCATTACATAATTACTTCTAATATAACTAATACCACTAAGTACACTTAATGAATAACTCATAAGTATTACTCCTGGTACTGACGCTAAAGTAGTAATAGCAAATGATTCAGAAGTAAACATCTTATATATATCTATCTTCTTAACACCAATAGCTCTATATATACCTATTTCTTTTATTCTAGACATAAATGATGATCTAACCATTAATATTATTTCTATTAAAGATATTCCTAACATAATAGAAGCTACTATTAAACTAGAATTAACTCTTTCTTTAACACTATTAATATAATTCTCTTTATCTACTTTGTATACATCTAATACTTTAATACCTTTATCTCTAAATTCATTAATTACTTTATCCTTATCCTTAGAATATATCATCATACCCTTACTATTAGTAATCAAATTATATTTAACAGTATTACTATTAACAAAATAACTATTAATATCATCCATAGAAGTATAATAACCTACTACCAGTAATTTATGATCATTAACTTTCTTATCAATCTCTTTATTTAATTTATATTCTTCTTCTAAATTCTTATTAATAATAACTTCATAATCATTTTCAGGAATTCTTCCTTTAGTAATCTTTATCTTATCAGAGTATTCATTATAATTAAGTATCTTATTATCATCATTATATTCAGAATCAACATCTACTGTACTAATTGTTTGTCCCCACATATCATCATATCCATCATTCTTCTTACTATTAATAATAATACTTAATATTTCACTTCTACTAGCATATATAGAAGGACTCCCCTTATCTACTACACCAACTATCTTATAATCTTTATTAGTACTAACTACTACATCTATTATCTTATCTATTTTATAGTAGCCAATCATTTCTATTCCTTCTACTTTATCATATACCATCTTATCAATAACTATCTCATTATCTTCTTCTGGCATTCTTCCCAGTATAATATCATTCTCATCTATCATCTCTGTACTACTAATAGATCCATAAATATTCATTCGACTATTCTTAGTCTGATAGTATTCCCTATTACTAATAGACAAACCTACCTGACTATCTCCAGGTATCATATATTCTATTCCATCATACCCTTCATAATCTAAATAATCATCTACCTTTATCTTATTACGTTCTATCTTTAAATAATTCTTATTAGTACGTATAAAATCATTATCATTAACCGTTAATAATCCCATAATATTACTAACTGAATATGTTGTAAATAATGCTGATAAAAAGAATCCACCAAGTAATAATTTCTTAATAAAACTATATCCAAATACTTTCTTAAATCCATGAGTAATAATACTACCTATATTAAATATAGAACTATACTTAAGTTTAATATCTTTATTAATAATCTTCTCATAATCAAAAGAATACTTCTCATATACACTCTTATCTAATTTCTTATAATGATCATTAACTACTTCTACCGAAGAATTATCATCTATTACTTCTATTCTTTCTTTATCTTTATTCTTAATATATATATTTCCATTCTTAAGTACTATAACTAAATTTAACTTATCTTCCTTATCACTATAATAATCTATATTAATACCACTATCATTATTCTTCTTATGATACTTAAAATCTTTTAAATATAACGTATTATCTATCTTATAATCTATCTTACCTTCTACCCTATTATTATAGTCCTTAACTATCTCTCCATCTTTTATTTCTAATATCCTATCAGCATAAAATCTAGCTATATCTTCTTCATGAGTCACTAATATTACTAACTTATCTCTTGATATTGCTTTAATAATATTCATAACTTCTATTGTATTCTTACTATCCAAGTTCCCTGTAGGTTCATCTGCTAATATAATATCTGGATTCTTTACTATCGCTCTAGCTATACCCACTCTCTGTCTCTCTCCACCAGATAACATTCCACAAGGCCTATATCTATATCTTAATATACCCACTCTATCTAATATATATTCTACTCTAGTCTTAATCTCATTCTTATCCTTAATACCAATCATCTTAAGAGCCATCGCTATATTATCATATACACTCATATCATCAATTAACTTATAATCTTGAAATATATACCCAATACTTAAATTCCTAATCTTATCAACCTTATAACTAATCTTACTAGTAATTAACTTATCATTAATATATATCTTACCATTATTAACCCTATCTAATCCCCCAATAGCATTAAGAAGCGTTGTCTTACCACATCCACTAGCTCCAAGCAAAGCTACAAGCCCCTTATCAGGAAGATCTATACTAGTATTATTAATAACATGTATCTGATTACGTTTACCCTTATTATAGTATTTATTAACATTCTTAATACTTATCATTATATTTCCTCCCTATAACTATTCATAGCACTCTTCTTAAATAACTTCATAGAAAATCTCGTAGATATCAAATAAGACATAATTATAAGTATTAAATACATAAGTATATAATCTCTTATCTTTAAATATTTAAGCGTATTACTAATCATTCTTATATTTATAACATCATACTTAACTAATAACATAATACTAATATAACTAATATATGCTATCGTAGCATCAAATAATAATTCTACATCAGTAATTCTCTTAACCTCTCTCTTATTACCTCCAAGTATCCTAACAGTAGAATAATATATATTTCTAGACTTAAGTATTAATCTAATAACAAAATAAGATATAAAGAATAACGTTATAATAAGCATAATTATAACTACTAACTTAATAATCTTAAATATTCTTACTAAATCTGCCCCATCTTTATTTAATGTATTTCTTATCTCTAAAGTATTATATCCAAGCTTATCTAATTCATTAACTACTAGATCTATATTATCTACATCATCTACATATATAGAAGCCTGATAACTATCCTTAATAAATAAATTATTATATTCTTCTTCATTAATATAAATAGATCCATATCTATTACTATCCTTATCTATTCCAAGTATCCTATTAACATTCTTCTTATTATATACCTCACATATCTTTAAATTAAGTGAATCATTATAATATAGATTATCTACCTTAATACCCATACTCTTATTCTTACAATTATAATCTTTACAAGTATAACTAATATCTTCAGATACATAAGAACATCCCTCTCTTACATAACTACTAGGTCTTATCGTAAAACTATCTCCTAAATAATTATAACTAGGATAATTCTTCTCATTAATATTAACTATAACACTACTATATTCCCTATCAACTATCCCCATATACTTATCAAGTAATTCTCTCATTCCATATATCTTACTATTATAATCATTACCAGTTAAATAAATTACTCCTACTACCTTTATCCTTATACCTTCCTTATTCCCTTCATAAAAATATTCTTGACTAGTAGCAGCTTCCACTCTCTCATTAAATAAATAATCATAAGAATTTGTTAAATATACTACCTCATCACTTTCTTCTGGCATCCTACCATAATCTAACTTTCCATGAAACATATCTATATCATTAAGATACCCATTTAAATAGAATTCTCCACTCTCATTTTGAAACCATACATTAGTATCCACCAAAACATCATTTCGAATAACATTCTTAATATGATCTATCTCACTAATCTTATCAAATTCTTCCGTATTTATACTACTCTTATCCTTCTTCTTAATAATAACTCTCGTATCACTTAAATCACTAAAATAGTAATTATTCCCACTCTTTCCTTCCTCATATTCACTCTTCTTTAAAGATCCATACACTGTAAGCAAACTACTAGTAATAAGTAAAAATACAACAAATAACAAGATAAACTTAGGAACAATATTAAAAGTATTTCTTACTCCTAATCTAATTATATTTCCTAACCCTATACGTTTTCCTTGAAGTATCTCTGTCTTTTCTTCCTTATCTACATCCATTATTTTCTTATCACTAACAATCTTTCCATCATGCATCCTAACTATTCTAGTAGCATACTCTTCTACCTGTTCCAAGTTATGAGTGACAATAATAACTAACTTATCCTGACTAATCTCCTTAAGTAGCTTAACAATCCCCATAGCACTCTTACTATCTAAGTTTCCCGTAGGCTCATCACACACTATTATCGGTGTCTCTTTAGCCAGTGCCCTAGCTATTGCTACCCTTTGTTTCTGTCCTCCTGATAACTTAGCACATCTTGTATTCTTATATCTAGTAAGTCCTACCTTATCAATAAGTTCAAGTACCTTAGTCTTAACTTCTTTCCTCTTATATCCATTAAGTAGCATAACCAACTCAACATTCTGATAAACCGTATAACTATTAACTAAATTAAAATTCTGAAAAATATTAGATACATATTTCTTTCTATACTCTTCAAAATCACTCTCCTTGTAATGGCTCGTCTCCTCACCATTAATATACATCTCTCCCTCTTCATAACTATCTAATCCAGATATAACATTAAGTAGCGTACTCTTACCAGATCCACTCTCTCCTACTATTGCTACAAATTCATGTTGATTAAACTCTATACTAATCCTACTAAATCCTGTAGCTATTACACCCTTATTATAATAAAATTTAGAAACATTCTTAAGCTTTAACATATATCCTCCTTTTATATAAGTAATAAATATTACCTCTCTTATAAAAATTATAACATACACATTTATCTATTCCTAATATTTTATAAAAACAAATTATTATTTATGTCAAATATTTACATAATTATTTCATATCTTTGTCAAATAATACCCCAAAATAAACCCACATATGTTATAATAATTACTATAGGAAGTGATCATATGAATAATGTTAACTTATGGAGTTCATTACAAAAAGATAAATATCTCTACTTTAAAGATATCCCTACTTTCATCTCTTATCTAAAAGAACATAATATTCTTCTTGAATTTAACATAAAAAATACTTATAACACTGATAATGAACCCACAAACTTTCTAGAAGTAGCAGCTTCAAAACAAAATATTAACTTAACTCTAACAGATAAAGAACACCCTATACTAGTAGATCCTCTAAGTATTATCCCCATCTATATAGATCCCACCTTCTATAAAGAGAATCTAAATACTCTAATAAAATATACCAAAGAGTATCTAGCCTACTGTATCAAAAACAATAAAATAATAGAAATACCAGACTATATATATGAAGATAATCTTATCGAAAATATTATTAAAGAATATAATATAGATATTTCTAAAGAAGAACTATTAAATAGAAGATACTACTACTATGAAATAACTAAACCCCTTCCCAAAGAAGCTATAACTAAAATTAAAGATAATCACCTAGAATTTACTATTATTAAAAATAATGAAAGTACCAAGATAAGTACTAAAATGGTCGTATCTTTCTACACTATAAAAGATCTAAAAGAAAAAAAATACATTCACTTAACTCCTCCTATGACAGATGAAGAAATATCTAACTTTATCTATATAAATGATAATGCTATTATAAAAATTAGCCCCTCATCATTTGAATCATATGATGAATTATCTTACTTTAATTATATATCTAACCTAATAGAAAAATTATCTACTCATAATAAATCTTATAATATTGAATTAAGAGTTAATCAAAGAAGTGTCCTAGAAAAAAGTCTTCTTCTAAAAAATGTACCCAAAAATATTAACATAATTATCAAAAATGATCTACATACTTATGACTTATCTACCTACATTGAAGAAGAAAAGAAATTAGACTCATTAGTAGAACCAATTAAATCATCATCTCTTAGTCCCCTAGAAAAATATCTAGCTGTATATAACATAGTAAAAAACTTCAAACCATATAAAGAGAATATTGAACATCCTGAACAAGCTAGATATTTAAGATACATCCTAGATAACGAATACATTGTCTGTGTAGGCTATTCTTCACTACTAAAAAATCTTCTAGATAAAGTAGGAATAGATAATTTAACAATCAGTGTTTCCGTAGACACTTCATATGATAATGGATTCACTAAAGATAATACCATTCTTGATCATAAAGGACACGCTAGAAATATCATCAGAATAAATGATCCCAAATATAACATCAACGGTATCTATCTAGCAGATGCTACCTGGGATAACTCCAAAGGACAAAATAATGATCTATATCTAAATAGCCTAATGACTTTTGATCGTAAAAAAGAAGCTTCTCGTCTAGAAAAACTAAATAATTATGATCTATTATTTGATTTCCATGACTTTAAAGATTTCTCTCAAAAATTAAACTATTATCTTAATACTAATGTTAAAAAATCATATGGTAATGGCTATATAGATAAAATAATTAAAACATATAAAAATCTATTTAAAGAAATTATAACCATTCTAAATGAACTAGATCATGATAAATATCTTTATTTTATGAATAAATATTATCAAGAACTATCAAACTATAATATGACCATCGAAGTAATTGAACCCCTAATCTGTAATTTTCTTACAGAGTATGCTGAATATATCATTCCACTTTCTAATAATAATATTAAATTATCTACTATACTATTAGCTGCTAACGTTGTAAAAAAAGAAATAGATAACTTAACCCCATTAGAAGAATTTGACTGGCTAGATAGTACTACTAAAGATAACTATAAAAAAGAAAATACCAGTTTTCCATATAATTATGATCCCACTAATAGTACTGAAGCATTCCTAGAAATAAAAGATATATCTTCTTCCTTAAATAAAACAAAATAAAAGATCCTTTCCGTTAAGGATCTTTTATTATTATTATTTATTTACTATTCTATAAGTATCTCTAGCTATCATTATCTCTTCAGAAGTAGGTACCACATAAAATGGAATCTTTGACTCTTTAGTAGTAATAACTCCCATCTTTAATTCATGACCATATCCAATATTATTATTCTTATCATCATCTAACTTAATCTGCATAATATCTTCTATCTCATGAATTATATCTCTTCTAAGATTAATATTATTCTCTAATACTCCAGCCGTAAATACCACTGCATCTACCTTACCATTAAGTTCAAAATAATATTCTCCAATATGCTTAATAATTGCATCCATATACATCTCATATGCTAACTTAGCTTGAGAGTCCCCTTCATCACATAATGCCACTACATCTCTAAAATCACTCTTACCACATATTCCAAGTAATCCACTCTTCTTGTTTAGTATGTCATCTATCGTATCGACATCCATCCCACCTTCATGCATTACATACTTAATAATTGAAGGATCTATTTCACCAGAACGAGTACCCATAATTAGTCCATCAAGAGGAGTAAGCCCCATTGAAGTATCATAACATACTCCATCCTTAACGCAAGATATACTAGCACCACTTCCTACATGACATATAATTAAATTAACATTATCCAGATGAAGCATCTTCTTCATAACCTCAGTAATATACTTATGACTAGTACCATGAAATCCATATCTTCTAACTCCATAATCAGTATACCAATTATAAGGAACAGCATAAATATAATTACGTTTTGGCATTGTCTGATGAAAAGCCGTATCAAATACTGCTACCTGCATAACTCCAGGAATCTTTTCCATCATGGCCTTAATACCTGCTATCTCCCCAGGATGATGTAATGGTCCTAACTTAGTAAGTTCTTCAATTCTTCCTAATACTATGTCATCAATAAGTACTGAATCACTATAAAATTCTCCTCCATGAAGTACCCTATGACCAATACCCTTTATCTCATCCAAAGAATTAATTACTTTATTATTAAATAACTCTTCAATCATTACCTCTACCGCATCAGTATGATTCTCTAAATATCTCTTTCCACTCTTCTTTTCCCCATTAATCTTAATTGTCCAAAAACTATCATCTAATCCAATCTTCTCTACATATCCATTAATCATTTCCTTTTCACTTGGCATCTCATATAAAGAAAACTTCAAAGATGAACTTCCACAATTAACAACTAAATACTTATCATTCATATTATCAATCCTTTCTTATCTATATTAATTATATCAAAATATAACATAAAAATAAACAACAAAAAAAATCTTTATTTCTAAAGACTTAATTCTTCATATTGGTGACCCGTACGGGATTTGAACCCATGAATGCATGCGTGAAAGGCATGTGTGTTGAACCACTTCACCAACGGGCCATAATACAAAATGGTGGGCCTGAATGGACTTGAACCATCGACCTCACGCTTATCAGGCGTGC
>OIZL01000752.1_pt1 | contig 21505 bp, 20 predicted proteins | sample 1588541 | NCBI WGS metagenome assembly OIZL01 (sample SAMN03283285) | human gut metagenome | biome: human-associated habitat; material: feces | host: Homo sapiens | place: Peru | collected 2012 | reverse complement strand
GTAACGAATCACCCAGAACTCGATCTGTCTGTGCGGACCCTGTATTCTTACCTTGATAAAGGAATTCTGTCTGCAAGGAACATCGACCTGAAACGCCAGGTAAAATTCAACCCCCGCAAAGTACACAAGACCCAGATCAAAGACAGGTCTGTTTTTATCAGACGTATGTTTTCTGATTTTCAAGCCCTTGGGCTTGACCACTTTGCTGAAATGGATACCGTTCACTCATCGCAGGACTCAAAGCGTGTCATCCTGACATTCTTCTTAACCCGTGAAAAACTGTTTCTGGCATTCATTATGAACAGATGCACCAAAGGCACCGTAAAACTTGTTTTTAACAAGTTGGAGCACCAGCTTGGCACATATGATTTTTTAACCTTGTTCAACACGATTCTTACGGATCGCGGATCTGAATTCGGAGATCCGGAGTCTCTCGAAAATGGCATTCATGGCATTATGCGGTCAAGCATCTATTACTGTGATCCGATGAGAAGCGGTCAAAAAGGCGGCATCGAGCAGGCTCATACCATGCTTCGAATGATTCTTCCTAAAAAGACCAGCTTTGAATATCTCACCCAGTGGGATTTAAGAACTATCGTAGATCACATAAATTCAACCCCAAGAGAAAGTCTTGGTGGTCGAACACCGTATGACGTAGCACTTGAAAACTATGGCATAGACATCTTAAAAGCACTTCAGCTTAGGTCGATTCCACCCGATAAAGTCAATCTGACGCCTAAGCTGATACGCTTTAACCACTAACTTAGCATAAAAATCTGCTGTCAGACTGGAACTTAACAATTCACATTTTTTGAATGTGGCCTGTGGAATTTAGTTTTGCACATAAACTATCCAGAGGCTTGTTTGCCATGCCTGAAATTAAGATGTTTTATGGAAAGTTAATCTAATTATAACAGTTTTACAAGGATTTAGCCTCCCACAATCCCAAAAAATCAAAGAATTTTAAAGCGTAGTGGAATTTACCCCTGCACTGGAATTTACTTTTTCAAGTCAGCTTTACTGTTCTTCTGTTCTCCCCGATCACTGCCTTTCTCGGATCTTTTGGATCATAGATCACCGTGACCTTTGTTCCCTCTTCAACGGCTCCCATGACCGGCACCTGTCTTTGTCCGATCGGGATCGGTCCGAGGCGGATCGTCTCCGATTTCATTCTGACTGACTCGGTAACGGAATACGCCACGCCGCCTGCCTCATATGCAACCGTGATCACAGAGGAAGAATCCACGCCCCGCAGACGAAATTCTGTGATGATTCCCTCTGTTTTTGCTCCTGTTTCCGCTAATTTTTCTTTTCTCATTTCGATCCCCTTTCATGTTCATGCCTCTGTCATTGCTCCAGTTCCGGTGAATCCGCAATATAAAAATGAAATCCTTCTTTCTTACAGTATCTTTTTATTTTTCTTATCATTTTCCAGTCCGTCGTATATTCCAACAGATACACTTCCATGCCATCCGCCTTGCATGCTTTCAGATAATTGCAAAAATAATCCCGTTCTTCCTCCGCCTGTGCATGAAACGTTCCTGTATCAAAATCGATGCTGCTCCATACCGTCTCTTGATTTACGCCAGTCATAATATCCTCTGCAGACCCATAACGCGCCTGATATGCTGTCACATAAGTATCGCCGCCGTTGATGATAACCGCCTTCCCAAGAGATCTGATATTTTTAAGAATCACAGTAAGACCTTCAAAAATATCCTTTTTCGGAGCATAATAATACACATCGCAATTATCAATAAAAAAGCCGTCCACACCCTTTTCATCCAATTTCTGCACCAGTTCTCCAATAAATTGCTGCCAGTCCGGACTTGCGACATCCACCCATTTTTCCTCTTCCCAGTTTTCATAATCACCGATTGCCAGATCCGCATAGGTTTTATAATATTCCCGGAATGTCTCAATGGAGCCGATATTGAGATATGTATATACTATCGTTCCATTTTCATGCAGCATTTCAATATCTTTCTCTTTAAAATACTGTGCATCGATCACAACGGTTTCATACGCCCCCAGCTGATCCAGCACCGAATCATCTACATTTAAAAATACTCCGTAATCTTTCTTTTCCTCTTTTTTCTGCTGCATTACATGACTGCCCAGTAAAAATGCACTCGCAATAAGTATCAGAAGCAGGGCAAAAAGCCCTGCTCCTTTTCTTCTTTTATCCAATAATCTATACCTCAAGCTTTAATTCCACTTCATCCTCATCTTTTCTGCCTGTCTCCGCAAAACCCATATTCCGGTAAAGCTGATACGCAACCGTATTTTCCACATGACAGGTCAAAAGCACAGTTTTAGAATCTCCAAAGGGCTTTTTTCTGATATATGCAAGAACTTTTTCCATTGCACCCTTTCCATATCCATTTCCCTGCATACTTTCATCGATCATAAGATGCCAGATATTATAAGTTTCCTCATCATAGTCATAAATGACCATCACATAGCCCACCATTGTATCATCCGCATAGATTCCAAATGGTGTGCATTGGTTGTAATACACATATGCCTGTGCCAGGCTCCGAATCGGATGTGATACATACTTCTCCTGTCCTGGCGCCAGTTTCAGCCCAAAACAGGTAACAAAATTTTCCTCATCAATCTTTCTTAACGTAATATTACTCACGAATCTCCTTTTCCGGGGTTATCCGATGACACCCCCTTTTGCCGTATTTTCGGTTACTGGTCTTTTTGTTCTTCTTTCTGTCATATAGGAACATCCCCTTTCATGAATAATTTACCGCGGTACTTTCTTATCATACACAATTTTTTGCAGTCGTGTCAATCTTCCCCCTTCTTTTAATAATCATGCATTCTTATCCTGCTCTAAAATTCCCCAATGTCCACTATATCCACTCCCTATATATCGTACTTCTTTTAACCAAATACAGCGGACAAAAAGAAAAGACAAAAGAAGCTCTTCTCCTTTTAGATAAACAGATTGAAGAGTTCTTTCGCCTTTATCATGTTGGCTGATCCGTACCCATACCGTTTTCAATTACTTTTCCTGGCTTTCCATGCGTTTTTTCAGCTTCCGGTTCATCCGGTCAGCGACACGGCTCTCCATATAATAACTGATTGCGACCACACTGCAATAGACGAATACGATACACGCCTCCATCCCGGCGATCATCCGCCAGTCTGAAATATAAAACCAGCCGAACCAAAAGCCACAGCCCAAAACCACCATATTTACAAACAGAAAATAGAGCAGATTCCGGATCAGCATTGCCTGTTTCGATATTTCTTTTTCCGAATCGGATACCGGAAAGGCAATTACCGATCCAAGACTTGTGAGAAATGAAACGCCTAAAATCTCCCACAGGATCGTAACATCAAGCTCTGTCTTCCATCCCCAGAACACCACGATATACACTGCGGAAACAAAGACAACCAGTGTGACCACCCGCATATATACCGCCAGAAAATTCTGTATTACTTTTCGCATCTTTTCCATGGCATCCTCCTATATTCCAAGCCGTTCTTTTAACAGCGCGACATACTGTCTGGATATAATGACTTTTTCCCCGTTTTTTAACAGTGCCTCAAAGCGTCCGCCAAAGGCAGGCGACAGGCTTTTTATCTTGTCCAGATTTAAGATCGTTGATTTTGCCGCGCGCATAAAGCTTGCTGCGTTCAACTCCTCTTCGAGCTCATACAGCTTGCTTTTTACCTCGTAAACTTCTTTTTCACAATAAGCAAATACCTTTTGATCCACACTTTCAAAATAGTAGATCTGCCCCGGTTCGATCCGGTGGATCATGCCGTTCTGATATACGATGAGCTTATCATTTCCCTGCTTGAATCTCGCCAAAAGCCGCATCATATCTTCGCTCAGCTGATTGCATTTTACAATGATCTCTTCTTCCTCTCCGGGCAAAAGATCTAAGATCGTAACTTTCATACCGTCCTCTTTTCTCTATCGGTTCAGATGTTTTTTCTTTGATACAAGGATCGTAAAGATCAGTGCCACACACCCACATCCTATCATAAATAAGAGCTGCGTTCCAGTACTTACAAGCTTATCATTCATATTTACCGTAATTCCCATATACTCCTCATATCCGTCCATGACCGCCTCCGGCAGACCGGCAAATGTCTCCTTTAATATCTCCCCGCAGCAGACTTTGCGCATCACGGATGCTCCATGCAAAACGGGCAGATATTTTAAAACACGCGCCACCGAGTCCGGCAGATATCCCATCGGGAGATAAATTCCTCCCACAAAACCGACCAGTGTTCCGACCACAGTCGCGATGCCTGACCACGCGCTGGTACTTTTGATAAAAAGCGCAAGCAGATACAGGATGATCGCAAACACACAGACATTAAGAAACGTATAACCGATGATCTTAAGGACTGCGCCGGCAGAAAGCATCGCTCCGCCGCCGATCCCGATATATGCCACTGCTGCGAAAAACGTGAGAAGGCAAAAAAGCGTTCCGATCACCACCGCTGCGGAAATGTAGGAAAGCGCCACCACGCTTTTTTTTACCGGCGCCGCGTAAAAGCTCTCCAGGCGGTGTTCATTCTGATCGCTGATCATCGTTCCGATCACCGTCAATGTGACCGTCAGTGAATTGACCACCAGAATCCCCGCCAGTGTCCAGTACTGCACCAGCTGTGTCGCATGCTCTTTATCGAGTGCGGCATCACGCACGCCGCCGTAAGTGTTTAACAGATCTGTCACACTATCCACATTCATTCTCGCGAGAAAAATACCCATTAACATCAATACGATCAGCATGGACAGCAGCGAGAAAAATACCGCCGACCGGTCTCTTAAAAATACAAGACAGTTTCGTTTCGTCAGATTGAAATATTTACGCATCTTTTTCCCCTCCTGTCACATGTAAAAACACATCATCCATCGTTCCCTGGATCACTTCAAATCCATTGATATCATCGCGCAGTTCCTCCAAATACCGCATGGCATCCATCGTCCGGTTCAGGCGCAGGGAAACATAGGTGTCTTTCCTGAAACAGGCCACGTTCTGTTCTTTCAGCCTTGTAATAAGTACATTTTCTTTATCCGGTTTATAATATAAGCGCAGCTTATCTTTGGCAAATTCATCCTTTAGTTCAAACGGCGTGCCATATGAGATCAGCCTGCCGTGATCCATGATCGCGATGTGGTTTGCCCGCGCCGCCTCCTCCATATAATGTGTTGTCAGAAATACGGTCATTCCCAGTTCCTTTTGCAGGTTATGTATCGTCTCCCACACCTTTTTTCTGGTCGCCGGATCCAATCCTGTCGTCGGCTCATCCAAAAACAGGATCTCCGGTGCGTGCATGAGCGCCGCCGCGATCTCCGCCCTCCGTTTCTGCCCGCCGGAAAGCTTTTTATACTGTCTCTTTAAAACATCGGAAAGCGCAAGGATCTCGGTGACATGCTTTAAATTCCTGTTTAACTTTTCGCGGTCTGTCTCATAAAGCCCGCCACGGATCAGCAGATTTTCCCGGACACTCAGCAGGTCATCCAGGCAGTTATTCTGATATACCACCCCGATATGATGTTTGATCTTTTCATCATCTTTCCCAAGTCTGTCTCCTAAGATCACCGCACTTCCATCCGTAGGTGGAAACAGTGTGCAGAGCATATTGATCGTCGTGGATTTTCCCGCACCGTTTACTCCGAGAAACCCGAATAATTCACCTTTCTTCACCGAAAAGCTGATATCATCCACCGCTTTTACCTCTTTATAATATTTTTTCAGGTGCGATACTTCGATAACATTCTGTTTATCTTTCATATCTTGTTTATTTTCCATATATTCTATATCTTTCATAAATCATGCTCCTTTCCCGGTTTTTCCATGCTTTTCTTCACTTCTCCTACACTATATACATTCCGTTTTCCCTTTTCAATACCATGCATGGTAAGCTGTAAAAAACATCCGGTAAGATGCAAAAAGGAGACGGTATCCGCCGTCTCCCTGCTATCTGATGCACTCCATATCCATTTTTTATTTTTCCACACGGTTCATCGAATCCATGAATTTTACATATTCTTCTTTGGTATAGATCGGCTGATAGTCCGCCACGGTCTTTTTCGCCGCTGCAGCGCCGTCCTTTAACAGGTGATATGCCGACAGCGCAAATATCTTGGCTGTTGTGATATAGGCGAGCTCCTCATCTACGATATCAAAATCTACCGAGTGCAGTCCGCTTACTTTTCCGCCGGTATTAAAGGTAAGTACCGGCTGGATGTGCTTTAAGTCACCAACATCGGTAGATCCGCCGGAATGCAGCCCCGTATCCGCCTTTGTGACTTTGTAGGAAGTTCCCGCTGTCGCTGCCTCTGCTGCGGCAAGGACCGCCGGATTTGCTTCTTCCGCCAGATTTGGCAGGTATCCCGGCAGTGTTGTGATCTCATAGTCCGATCCGATCGCATATGCCCCGGCTGTAAACGCTCTGGAAGTTTTTTCATCCGCGTCCACGATTGCGTCAATGTTTGCCGCGCGCACCAGAGTTTCAATGACCACTTCGTCCGGTACGACATTTACGAGGTTTCCGCCCTTTGTGATGATCGGATGTACACGGACAGAATCTTTATCCTGGAAAGTCTCACGCTGAAATGCCAGTGCGGAAAGTCCGAGTGTCGCTGCGTTTAATGCATTGACTCCAAGATGCGGCGCTCCTGCGGCATGTGCTGCCTTTCCTTTGTAACGGATGATCTTTGAGACAAATCCGTTTCCGGTTCCGCTTCCCACCAGAACATCCTCATCGCCGGTGTGATGTACCACACTTAAGTCAATGTCATCAAACGCGCCTTCCCGGATCAGCTCGCATTTTCCACCGCCATACACGATCTTTCCCTGCTCTTTTAACTGGTTCTTATACTCGATCTCACCGTATTCCTCCGCCGGAACCGCAAAAAATACGACCTGGCCATCCAGTGTTTTTGCAATCTCAGGATCCGTCAGCGCGATCGCCGCGCCGATGATGCCCGCAAGCTGCGCATGATGTCCGCAGCAATGTGCCGCCTGTGTTTCCGGATTCACATATTTGTGCTCCGGGATGCGAAGCGCATCCAGCTCCCCGATCAGCGCAAGGCTGGTATTTTCTTTTTTCTCCGGATTCAAATATCCCTTTACGCCGGTGATCGCAAATCCGTCTTCTACTTTGAGTCCCAGTTTTTCTAAAAAATCTTTTGCTTTCTGTGAGGTACGGAACTCTTTATAACCGAGTTCCGCGTGTGTATAAATGTCTCTGGCAAATGCGATGATCTCATCTCTGTGCCGGTCAATCTGCTCTATGATCCTGCTTTCTGTTGCGTCCATGATCTTTCCTCCTGATTTTCTTCCTTTTATTTTCTGTCTTCGCTGTGATTTCTTCTACTTTATTCAAACAGGGAATCCGGTACATACCATAATCCGTCGTTGTTCTCATCCAGATACTGTTTGAATTCATCGGAATGATATGCGTCTACGATCGCCTGTGCCCATTTTGCGTCTTTGTTTTCTTCTTTCACTACAACCTGTAAGATCAGATGATCTAAAATATCTTCATTTAAAAGTGCGGTGGACGGATCAATGCCTGCATTGTATACAATACTTCCGGTGATGACCGCATAGGAGAAATCGCTGAGTGTCGTCGGGATATTGGTGGAGGTCAGCTCTACAAACTCCAGGTTGTGCGGATTCTCTACGATGTCGGCCTGTGTCACTTCCGCGATATTCTTATCCGGGTCTAATTTGATCCAGCCTGCTTTCTGGAGCAGTGCATAAGCACGCGCTGTATTTGCCGCATCATTTGGTACCGCGATGGTATCTCCGTCCTTTAACTCATCCAGTGATTTGTGTGTTGCGGAAAAGATACCTGCCGGGACGGTCGGGATCGGTGAGATCGGAACCAGATCTCCGTCATAGGTCTCATTGAAGTTTTCCGCATATGCGGTATGCTGTTCTACGTTAAAATCGATCTCTCCATCATTTAACGCGATATCGCTCTGCAAAAGATCGGAAAAGTCCACTGCTTCAACCGTGTAGCCTTCTTTTTCCAGGATCGGTTTGATCGCGTCCTCAAAAAGAATCGTATATGGTCCTGCCGCTTTTCCGTATTTGATCGTTGTTTTGTCGGCATTTGCCGTTCCTACGGTGTCTGCCGCCGTGGAATTCTCCACATCCGCGCTTCCTGCGCCAGTCTCCGTTTTCGCTGATCCGCATCCTACTGCCTGGAATGCGGTTGCTGTGATAAGTAATGTTGTTGCGATCTGTTTTGCTAATTTATTGAATTTCATATTTTCTCCTCTTTCTGCCGGTTTCTCCGGACTTTCTGATTTATTTTTTAATTTTATTTTTTGCTTTTGTTTTGCTGTTTACTTTTTTATCTCTTTTTCGCTATCGTGCCCGTCTGATCTTTGCGGATGCCCAGGTTCCAAGGTTCTGGATCAGCTGGACTACAATGATAAGGATCAGTACGGTGAAAAACATCAGTCTGTTATTGAACTGCTGATATCCATAGGTCAGTGCGATATTTCCGATACCGCCTCCGCCAATGTAACCTGCCATTGCGGTTGCTCCGATGAGTCCGATCGTTCCTGTGGTGATCGTAAGGATCAAAGAGCCAAGGGATTCCGGTAAAATGAAATGCCATACGATCTGAAGCGGTGTCGCGCCCATTGCCTCCGCAGCCTCAATGATACCGGCTTTCGTCTCAAGCAGCGCTCCTTCCATCAGTCTTGCCAGATAAGGCGCAATGTAAATGGTGAGCGGAACCAGTGCTGCTTTGGTTCCGATCCTCGTTCCCACAAGCACCTTTGTCAGTGGCATTACGCATACTAACATGATGATAAACGGTGTGCTTCGGATCACATTGATGATGATATTTAACAGTCCGTTTACGAAACGGTTCTGATACATCCCGTTTTTTCTCGTCAGATAAAGTAAGATTGCAAGCGGAAACGCGATGATCGCGCCGATAAACAGTGAGATGCACACCATATAAATGGTCTCCGCCCCTGCCGTCAGCAGTTTGTCTGTTGAAATTCCAAGATATGCTTCCATTTTTTCTCCTCCTCTTTTTAAGATACTTTCGGTATTTCATACGGGATGTAGGCAACTCCCGACTCCCCGAGATACTGCTTTGCGCGGTCAAGTTCCTCTTTTTCCCCTGTCATATGTATGATAATGATTCCAAGCACTTTATCTTCCAGCTGGCTGATATTCGCGAACAGGATGTTGGTTTCCACATCAAACCGCTTGTTGACCTGCGCCAGCACTGAATCGGTATTGCTGCTGTCCAAAAACTTGAGTCTCAGCAGTTCGCCGCTTCTCTTGTCTGCCCGGATGCTCGAAAGCAGGCTTTCCGGAACCGAATCGTTGATCACGGAATGTACGAAATTTCTTGTGGTCGGGTGTTTCGGATCACTGAAGATATCAACCACGCTTCCCTGTTCCACGACTTTTCCAAATTCCATGACTGCCACCTGATTGCACAGCTCCTGGATCACATTCATCTCATGGGTGATGATCACGATCGTGATCCCCAGTTCCCGGTTGATCTTTTTTAACAGCTGCAAGATGGATTCTGTTGTCTTTGGATCGAGTGCGCTCGTTGCCTCGTCACAGAGCAGGATCGACGGGTCTGTCGCAAGCGCCCTTGCAATCCCGACACGCTGTTTCTGTCCACCGGAAAGATTTGCCGGATAGGCATCCCGCTTGTCGGTCAGCTCTACAAATTCCAGAAGCTCCGTAACTTTCCGCTCGATCTCCGCCGCGCTCTTATGATTCAGCCGCATCGGGATCGCGATGTTGTCGTATACGGTTTTGGATTCCAGCAGGTTAAACTGCTGAAAGATCATGCCGATCCGCTTGCGCAGTTTCCGAAGCTCCGGTTTGGGAAGCGCGTTCACATCCTTGCCTTCCACAAGAACCGTTCCGCTGTCCGGTTTCTCCAACGCGTTGATCATGCGCACCAGTGTGGATTTCCCTGCACCGGAAAAACCGATGATCCCGTAAATATCTCCTTTCTCGATCGCAAGGCTCACATGGGACAACGCCTCGATCTTTTCTTTTTTCTGTTCAAATGTCCGGCTGATATCATTTATTTCAATGACCACTTTTTTCTCCTCCTGGTTTCTTCTATGATTTGATTCCTTACAACGCAAAAAGCAGGTGGCACATTCATGTGCCACCTGCTTCCTTTCGCTCTATCTTAACTCCGGAATCAGATATGAACATGCATGCGCAAATAAGCCATATGGTTACACATACAGCAGCACATCATCATATCCATACCTTTATTCACTTTTACAAAGTTGTTATTGCGTACCTGATATGTCTTCATATCTGTTCTCTCCTTTCTCTTACTATTTTAATTCCTACAAATCATATAATTCATATTGATTTGATAGGATTACTATACATTAAATCCATACCGTTGTCAATACTTTTTTTCAAAAAAATAACAGAAAAACCGGAAATCCCCATTTTTCAGGGATTCCCGGTTCTTCTGTTTTATTTTCCCATCTGTTTGCGCCGGATCAGCACAAAACATAAGATATGTACCGATAAAGTAATGATCCAGGTGATCGGATACGACAGATATACGGTCGTCACCGTATGATAGCGGTCGATCTGGAATACTGTCGCGAGCCAGAGCAGCCGCAGACCACACGCCCCGATCAGCGACACGATCATCGGCATGATCGAATAACCGACACCACGCAGCGCACCTACCATGACATCCATGATCCCGCAGAGGGCATACGTCCGCGCGATGATGCGGAGACGGTGCATGCCGGCCTCAATGACCGCAGGGCTTGAGGAATAGATCCCAAGCAGCGGATGTCCGAACAGCACGCAGGCATTTCCAAAGACCAGTCCGACCACAATAACACAAAATTCCCCGGTGAGCGCGATCCGGTTGATCCGCTCCTGCTTTCCGGCTCCGAAATTCTGGCTGGTAAACGAGATCGTTGCCTGGTAGAACGAGTTCATTGCCATGTAAACGAATCCCTCGATGTTGGCAGCCGCTGAATTTCCTGCCACTACGGTCGCGCCAAACAGATTGATCGATGACTGGATCACAACGTTTGAGAGCGCAAACACGATCCCCTGGAATCCCGCCGGCAGCCCGACTTTTAAGATCTGGACAAATTTATCCGGATAAATATGAAGTTCCCGCAGTTCCAAGTGGATACTTCCCTTCTCTTTTATCATACAGCGCAGTACGAGCAGCGCGGAGATCGCCTCTGAGATCACCGTTGCAAGCGCTACTCCCGCCACATCCATATGGAAGCAGATCACAAACAGCAGATTCAGTACGATGTTGACACAGCCTGCGCCAAACAGATAATAGAGCGGGCGTTTTGTATCTCCCACGGCCCGAAGCAGCGCGCTGCCGAAGTTGTAGATCATCGTACCGGTCATTCCCACAAAATAAATGCGCAGATACAAAACCGCAAGCTCTAAGACCTCTGACGGTGTCTGCATCCAGATCAGGATCTGTCTCGCGCCGATCACACCGATCACAGTTAAGATGATCCCGCTGAAAATACTGAGTAACATTGCCGTGTGTACGGTCTTTTTTACCTCCCCGTCCTGTTTTGCCCCGTAAAACCGCGCGGCAGCCACATTTGCACCGATCGACAGCCCGACAAACAAGTTGGTGAGCAGGTTTATGAGCGCCGTGTTCGAACCTACCGCCGCCAGGGAATTATCCCCGGCAAATCTTCCGACCACCACGATGTCCGCCGCGTTAAATAACAGCTGCAAAATGCTCGAGCACATCAAAGGTATCGTAAAGATCAGCATCTTTCTTAAGATGGATCCGCTGCACATGTCCATCTCGTATGTTTTCTTTTGTTCTTTCGTTCTCATGATCTGATACTGTTCCTATACTAATGGAGAGAACAGCCTTAATACACCTCTTCCCATTCTCGCAAGCACGGATTTCCGTCCATTATATTTCTCCGTCACTTCGGTACTTGCCGCAAATATGTCTTCAAAATCCTTCCGGATCTCCGCCACCGCGTCATAATGATACATCAGGACGCCGTTTTCAAAATGCAGATACAGACTGCGGTAGTCCATATTGATCGTTCCGACCGTTGCCGACTCCCCATCGCATACACACTGTTTTGCGTGGATGAAACCGGGGGTATACTCATAGATGCGCACACCGTTTCTCGCAAGCTCGGAATAATAAGAGCGCGTCATCTGATATACCATCTTTTTATCCGGGATCCCCGGTGTGACAATGCGCACATCCACGCCACGTCTCGCCGCCATCCGGAGCTCTCTGGACATTTCGTCCGTGATGATCAGGTATGGCGTGGTAAAAAAGATCTCGTGTTTGGCGTTTTTGATCAGGTTCATGTAAACATTTTCGCCGGTCGTCTCATGATCGAGCGGACTGTCCGCATACGGCTGGACAAATCCCTGTTCTTTTGCGGTATACTCCACCTTCGGCAGATATTTATCGTAGTCCATATCGGTCTTTCTTACGGCGTTCCACATCTCAAGGAACATCACGGTAAGATTTCTTACCGCGTCACCGGTTAACATAATACCGGTGTCCTTCCAGTATCCATACGGATGTGTCCGGTTAAAATATTCCTCCGCCAGATTGTAGCCTCCGGTAAAACCGACCTTTCCGTCGATGACCGTGATCTTTCTGTGGTCGCGGTTATTCATGAAAATATTTAAAAACGGATGCATTGGGTTGAATACCCGGCACTGGATGCCGACCGCTTCCATACGTTTGATAAAATCCTTGTTAATAAAGACGAAGCTTCCGACATCATCATAGAATACGCGGACTTCCACACCCTCTTTTGCCTTCTGAACCAGGATTTCCTTTAATTCCAGAAAAGCGCTGGATTCCTCGATCGCATGGTATTCCATAAAAATAAACTTCTTTGCCTTGCGCAGTTCTCTTTTTTGCGCCTCCAGACCTTCCTCCGCTGTCTTATGAAATTCCACATCGGTATTCTGCCATGCCGGATATCCTGCGCACTTCCAGAGATAACGCGCCTGATTCGCGACCGCGAAATCTGTTGCTTCCAGATTTTTTAATACGTTTTCATCCTGCACTAAGGTCCCTTCCAGATCCGCGTCGATCTTTTCGAAATGCTGCCGCATATGCTTCGTTGCACCGGGCCGTCCGAACAGGAAATACAGACACAGTCCCAAAACCGGGAATGCCAGTATCGCGATGATCCAGGGCAGTTTAAATCCCGCATTCATGTCTTTCCCGTAAATATAGAATGCCACGCAGAGTGCCAGAACGCTGCTTCCCAATGAAATTGCGGCAGAATAGTCATTCAGTTTGAGGCAGAGCATAATGATCCAGACCACCTGTATCACAAATCCAAGTGCCGCAAACATCAGTCTTCCTATGCTGTTTTTTACCGCTGCTTTCGCTTCTGTACGCATATTACCTTTCCTTTCCCTTTTCGTAGTATTACTACTCTACTCCTATTTTGCACAAGATACAAGAAAAACTCTCACTTTACTATATCGTATTTCCAAATCTTTTTCAAATCAATATACCTTTCCGCTTCCATATCATGGTGCTCCCGGTAAGCCACCTCAAAAATCTCCGCATTGATCAAAATCCACTGCCGATACACGTCCCAGCAAATATCGATAGTCCTTTGGCAATATGGTTATGTCATCCGCTATGGATAACACAACGGAAACCAAATAGACGCAGGCAGAAATATCATTTCTGCACTGCGTCCTGGCATCTGGCTCCTCATATCCTCAATATTAAGATGCATCTTTTAGTCTATATTTCCAATGACTCCTTTTACAAGCCAGTTATAACCCTGCACATCTTCTACCGTTGGTGAATACCCTTCTTCTACCACCATATTTCCGTTTTGGTCATAAACAGGACCTGTAAAAACATTAAATGTTCCGGCTCTCATTTCTTCTTTTATTGTCTCAATATTATTTTGTGTTTCCGTATCTACGTTGTCTCCAAACTCAGCCAGATCAATTAGTCCCTCTTCAAATCCACCCCTGAGAGACTGTGGCTCATAATTACCCGATATAATATTTTTTACCATATCTACATATACAGACCAGTCATTAACCGAACCTGTAAGCCAGACATCCGGAGCCAGATCCTTTTCATCGACATGAAAACCAACGGTGTAAATATGATTTTTTTCACATAACTCGATAATTGTTTTTGTAGAATCCTGAAATTGTGCTATGACATCAACATTTTGCGAAATCATGGAATTCACAGAATTTGTCTGTAATCCGGCATCCGACCATGAACCGATAAAAACAACATTTGTCGTAATATCCGGATCTACCGACTGGGCACCGAGTTCAAATGCGTTAACAGCTGCAATTACCATCGGAATTGCATATGGAGCAACGAATCCCAGTTTTTTACTTTGTGTAACACTTGCAGCTGCAATTCCACATAAATACATAGATTCCCAGAAATTTCCTCCTACAGAAGACATATTTCCTTCTGCAATTATACCTCCCTGATGAATAAATGCAACCTCCGGATGACGTGCTGCACAGTTCTCCATAGATTCCAAGTAACCAAAAGAAGTTGCCAGAATAATCGTACATCCCTGAGCAATCATTGCCTCCATCACAGTCTCGGCCTCGCTTGTTTCTGGAACATTTTCTTTCCGCAACACGGTGAGACCGTCAATATTTTTTTCCAAAGCCTGACACATTTCATAACAGGACTGATTAAATCCGGCATCGTCAATACTTCCTTGCAGAATAACTCCGACTTTCACAGCGCCTTCACCAGGTTTTCCCTTATATTCTTTCACATTTCCACATGATACAAGAGAGAACATGAGCGCTATAGTCAGAATGATGCATATTATTTTTTTATAATTTTTGTTTTTCATTTTTCCCACCTCATCTCATTGTTAACAATTTATGTTCCATCTGTCATATCTGATATTTTTGTCAATTCCTCTGGCATTTTAGCCTTTCCTTTCACAGACACAATAGCCAAAGAAATAATCGTAACAACATAAGGTAACATCAGCATAAAATAGGTCGGAATTTTAATTCCTGTCATCTGAAGCAAAATCTGAAGTGCCTGTGCTCCTCCAAATAAGTAAGCTGCAAAAATACTTTTTTCTATCGACCAACCGCAAAGAATAACAAGCGCAGAAGCGATCAGACCTCGGCCTCCTGAAATATTATCCACCCAGGACATCGTATATGCCGTACTTAAATGCGCACCGCCAATTCCAGCCAAAGCCCCCGCAAAAACAACAGCTACATACTGCATTACTTTTGGATTTATTCCATACGCTTCCACAGATTCTTTATTCTGCCCTGTCGCTCTTAACTCAAAGCCAAACCGTGTTTTATTGAGCACAAGAAAAAGTATCACAATCACAAAATAAGATAAATAGGTGATCGGATCCTGATCAAAAAAAACTCCGATCACAGGAATCTTTGATATAACTGGAACCGCAATTTTGTCAAATCCAACGATTTCTTTTGTCAAAAGATTTCTTCCTGCAAAGCCTGTTATTCCTTGTGCAAAAAAGATAAGTGTCAATCCGCTTGCCAGCATATTGGCTTTTCTCGAAATAACAAGATATGCCTGAATCAATCCGATGAATGCCCCTGCCAATGCTGCAGCCAATATGGTAAGAATCAGATTATTGGTATATGCAGCAACGGCAAATCCTGCGCATGCTCCCATTAACATGCTTCCTTCAACACTCAGACTGATAATTCCGGTCTGCTGACCAACCAGATCTCCCATGAGTGCAAATAAAATCGGTGTTCCAGAAGAAATCATACTCATTAAAAAGCTGTCAAATGTCTGCATTCTTTTTCCCCCTTCCCACACAAAGAACCGCCAATAAGACCAGTGTCATTAAAATATTAATTGTCGATGACGGCAAACCCGAACTGATCTCCATCGCGTTTCCAGACACTGTCAGTAAGGAAATTAAAAATGTTGTAAATATTGCTATTATTGGATTATTCCATGCAATTCCGGCAGCCAAAAATCCCAGATATCCCAAATTGCTTCCGGTTGTCGTCCGCAATCTGCCTTCAACACCACAGATCAGGATAGCACCTCCCAGTCCTGCAAGTGCTCCGGCACATAAAAAAGCCCTGTTTTGTATTTTCTTTACATTTAATCCATTCAGTGCCGCAGCTCTATAATTCTTTCCCACCAGCTGCGTATACAATCCATTTTTTGTCTTATAAAGAAACACTGCAGTCAAAATTGTTGTAACAAAAGCCAGGGCAATGCCAATATTTAATCTTGTTCCACTGATTGTTGTAAAACGCAAACTCGCTTCTATTGGTGCCGAATATGGATAATTGTCGCCAGAAGTATCCTTGATCGGTCCATAAATCATCAGACAGGCAATATCGACCATTACATAATTTAATACCATAGTCGTTAATGTATCATTCATCTTTAATTTTAATTTGCAAAAAGAGGCCACACCCGCCCAAAGCATTCCTGCGAGCATACCGCACAACAGAACAAGAGGGATTCCAACAATACGGATCGTCTCGTTAAAAATATAAATTCCTGCAATCGCAGACCCTAATGCCCCCGCTATTAACTGCCCTTCGCCTCCAACATTCGATATTCCTGCCTTTGCCGGGATAATTGCAGCTAAAGCAGTAAGCAGAAGTGGCGCCCATTTTATCACCACCTCGCAAAATCCATATTTATTGATAATAACCGTTTTTATCATATCAATATAAACATTGACAGCAGATTTGCCCTGTGAAGTCATAAATATGCCAAATATAACAAATGGGAGTATGATTGCTAAAATCATGGCATAATTGACGGTATTTTCTTTTTTCATATTTTATGCCTCCCTACCTGCTTGCGCCTTGCAGCATATATTTTCCAATTCTTTCATACGTCATTTCCTTTGCAAAAAAAGGTCCATACATTTTTCCATCATACAAAACAACAATCCGGTCGCTCATATGAAGTAATTCATCCAGGTCTTCGCTTATGAACAGTATTGCACATCCACTATTTCTCAATCGGATAAACTCCTTATGTACCATATTTACAGTGGAAATATCCAAACCTCTGCTCGGATAACTTGCAATAAGGAACTTGGGATTTGCCATTGCTGCCCTTGCCAAAATCATTCTCTGTATATTTCCCCCCGACAAAGATGCCACTTCCTTACTGCCTTCCTGTACTCGGAATTGCTCAATGTAGGGATTATGCTCATAGTCTTCCTCGGCCTTTTCCCAGTCAATATTCCCATATTTTGTTGTCGGAATCTTTTCATTAAACATTTCTACATGTTCTAACAGCGTCATTCCCCGAAATACAATATCTTTTTTCGGTTCCTCTGGGATCCAGAAAAAACCATCTTCTTTACGTTTCTTAATGGAACAGTTTTCTTTCGATACATTATCGAAGTATAATTCACCTGTTTTCTGCTTTCTGAGCCCAATCAGAGATTCTGCCAGTTCTTTCTGACCACTTCCGGATATTCCCGCAACACCGAGTATTTCATGCGGTCGGATATCAAAATATGCATTTTTGATTACTTCCCTGCCATACTCGTTTTTAATTGTCCATTGTTTTACCATGATCCTGGAAAAAAAGGAATCAAATTCTTTGCGGTCATTTGATACGGTATCTTCTGTAAAGGAATCATTTTCAATCATCGCCGATACAATTTCTTTTTCTGTGACATTTTTTGTATCACTAAAATATGCTGATACCTTTCCCTTTTTTAATACCGTTATCTCATCTGCCACTTTTAAAATTTCCTGTATCTTATGAGTAATGATAATGATTCCGTAACCGCTTTCTTTCAACTGCACAAGCAGATCTAGCAATCGTTCTGCTTCACTAGGTGATAAGGCACTTGTAGGTTCATCAAAAATCAAAAGCCTGTTATTCTCTCTTAATAGAACTTTTAATATTTCGATTTGTTGACATTCCCCTAAATCCAGCTGATACACATACTTATCCAGGTCTACGTTGATTCCGTATTTCTCACAAAGTACTTTGATTTTGCTTTTTAATTCTTTTTTGTGAAAAATCTTTCCATATTCCTTCAACGACAAATAAATATTTTCCAATACGGTAAATGAACGAATTAGGCGAAAATCCTGAAACACCATTCCGATCCCTTTTTCAGCTGATACCGATGGGGAATGAGTTTTTACTCTTTCCCCATCAATGTATATCTCGCCTTCTGTTGCTTGATATACTCCATACAACAGCTTCATCAACGTCGATTTTCCCGCACCATTTTCTCCGGCGATCGCATGGATTCGTCCACTGTAGATGCGAATATTTATTTTGTTGTTTGCCACAAAATTTTTAAATTGAATTGAAAGATCTTTCGTCTCGATCAAAAGATGTTCCATAATTTTCACCTCCTGACTTTATCGTGTATACCGTACCGTTTTATAAAACTCGGTTGCCTTTGCAGACATTTTTTCTTCATCAATTCTTGTTAATTTACCGTTTCGTACAACGATTTCTCCGTTTACCATTGTTAACGCAGCCGGTCTCTTATATCCAACCGTTGCAAGCATTGCGACCGGATCATCATATGCACCTACATTATCCAGATCATCTACCTTGAGCATAAACAGATCCGCAGCTTTTCCTTCTTCCAGACTTCCTGTATAAGAATCAATTCCTAAAATATGAGCGCCTCCTATAGTAGCCATATTTAATAACTGCGCACCGGTCGGTGCATCATAACTTGAAGTCAGTCTATGTACCAGGAAAGAAGTTCTAAGTTCTTCTAACATATCCGATCCATCGTTGCTTCCGCTTCCGTCCACTGCCAATGAAAGAGGAACCCCCAGTTTGATCATTTCTGGAACCCTGCATACTCCAGAAGAAAGTTTCATATTGGAAATCGGGCAATGAGCAATTCCGGTTTTTGTCTCTGCAAGGATTTTTAACTCTTCATCATTAAAATGAATTCCATGCGCATACCATGTATCCGATCCAATACATCCTGTTTTCTGCATCCATGCCAATGGTCGCATTCCATACTTCTCCAGGCAGAATTTTTCTTCATCAAGTGTTTCACACAGATGAGTATGTAATCTCGCCCCTAATGCTCTTGCCAGCTTTACCGTTTCAATCATAGTATCTTCATTTACTGTAAATGGCGAACACGGAGCAACCACTGCGCCATGCATAGCAAATGGCTTTTTATCATTATATTTTTCAACAACCTGTGGAATTGTTTTAAGTGCGTGATCCAGATCCTCGACAATGGTTGCCGGAGCTGTTCCGCCTTCCGCTGTACTTCTGGTGATCACTCCTCTTCCGATAATATACCGAATTCCCAGTTCATCAGCACCTCTAAACTGTTCATCGGCTAACTCGATACACTGTTCCCGTGGATATGAATACTGGTGGTCAAACAAAGTTGTACATCCGTATTTTAGCAGTTCTCCTCCCGATACCATCATGCTGTAATACATAAATGCAGGATCCACTTTTGAAAGTACTTCAAAAATAATTCTTAACCACTCAAACAATTCCATATTCTGTGATGCAGGAATGTTACGGGCAAAACACTGCATTAAGTGATGGTGCGTACATACCAGTCCCGGATATACAACCATTCCTTTTGCATCGATCACCTCATCTGCATCCTCGCAAATCAGATTTTTTCCGATTTTTTCAATTTTATTGTCAGCGATTATCATTGAGTTATTGCTGATGTCAAAACTTCCCTCTCTTAATTTCAAACTGTCTACTGCATTTAATTTTGTATTTGTTGCTACGATTGCAACCGCATTTTTAATTAATATTTTCTTCATTTTTGTCCTCCTTGGTTTTTCAAGGAAAGATGGCCTTCCCAATTTTGGGTACAAAAAAATTGCCATCTATCCCATCAACTTAACCACTCGGTTTTGTTATGCAGGATATGACCGCAACTGCAACATATTTTTATATTCTGTTTTTATTTTTCTGTTTCTTTTTGTTTCTTAAGACTAAACAGTCCCTGTAATACCAATGCAATAATACATCCAATAACGACATTAGAACCGCTTAAAATGGTCTGTGCCATTGATGGAAGGTTCTCGATTACTTCTGGCGCATAACTGTAACCGATGCCGAAAGCACTCGCCACACCAACAATTGTCAGCTGTTCTTTGCTAAGATTGTTCATTTTAACGATGGAGATACCTGATGTAAAAATCTGTGAAAAGATCACCAAAGTTGCTCCACCAAGCACACAGTTCGGAATAGTCTGAAAAATTGCTCCAATTTTAGGTGAAAAACCACCTAAGAACAATGCAACTGTACTCATTGCAATTACAAATCTGCTGACAACTTTATTCATTGCAACCATCGCGCAGTTCTGCGAATATACTCCAACCGGCATGCCATTAAAAATACCAGATACTACGGAACCGAGTCCAACTCCAACAACAAGAGAAGACACTTCTTTATCCGTAACATCTCTGCCAAATGCTCCATTGGTACATACCGTTGTAGCACCCAAATAATCCGCAACCGCAATGATATAGAGCAGAATGACCATGATAATCACGCTTGGGTTAAATTCCAATGCTCCAAATGCAAACGGCTTTGGAATTGCAATCCAACTTGCTTCTGCTACACTTGAAAAATCTACAAGCCCCGCAAAAACAGCAACAATATAAGCCACTATCATTCCGATCAATATGGATAGTTCTTTTACAAATCCTTTTCCGAAATGTCCCAGCAATACAATCAGCAGTGCCGTTCCCAAGCCAAAGAAAAAGTTTATGCTTGATCCATAGGTATCTGAACTTGTTCCACCACCTATATTCCGCATTGCCACCTTTATCAGATCACATGCCAACGCCAAAATCACAACAGCTGTTACTGTCGGAGTAAAATATCTTAGTATTTTCTGAATAAAAAATCCTAAAAATACCATAAAAATACCGCCAACAACAATTGCTCCCATCAAAGCATTCATTCCAAAACTGGAACTGGCTGACAGATATACTCCAAGGAATACATAATTCATTCCCATTACAATAGGCAATCCAGATCCTGTTCTCACGCCTTTAAAGATCTTAACTGTATATAACTGCAATAATGTTCCGATTGCTGCACTTAACATCATGCACTGAACAAAATTTGCCGCCCTGTTCCCTGTATAGCCTAATATTCCAGCGATCAAAACACCAGGCAGCATATTACTCACAATCATTGCTAATGTATGTTGAAATCCCAATGGCAAAGCTTCTTTCAACGATGGAACTCCATCTACATCATATTTTGATGTATTTCTCATATTCACTTTTCTCCTTTCAATAACTGCTCGTGCGTTCACCTCCATGAAATTATTATCCGGATAAATATTTCGCGGGTGCGCACCCCGCGACTCCTCAGTTGAGGATAAAAAAAACGACAAAACCATTCGAGTTTCCCTCGACGCCTTTGTCGTTATTGTCATTATAGATTACATTTATTTTTTTGTCAATAAAATTTTTACTTGAGGATAGTGTAAGTTTGTTGTAGGAATTAATAGAGCAGACTTGCCCCTTGAACCAGT
>OIZL01000745.1_pt1 | contig 21576 bp, 24 predicted proteins | sample 1588541 | NCBI WGS metagenome assembly OIZL01 (sample SAMN03283285) | human gut metagenome | biome: human-associated habitat; material: feces | host: Homo sapiens | place: Peru | collected 2012 | reverse complement strand
TTTCATTAGTAAGTATAGCATAAATTACCCCCCCCGCAAGCGAACATTTGTTCTTGTTTTGGCATTCAACAAAAAATGACTATTGAAAGTCATTTATAATGTAATTTCACCTAATTTAAGAAGTTCTATTACTGCTCCTGCTCTTCCCTTACAACCAAGTTTCTGCATAGCATTTGATACATGATTTCTAACAGTTTTTTCACTTATATTAAGTATTTCAGCAATTTCACGAGTTGACTTATTTTGTACTAATAATACAAATACATCTTTTTCTCTTTTAGTTAATATATTTCCCACATTGCACCTTCTTCCATAAATCATTTCACTCTTAATTTATGAAAAATAGTGTTTTATGTGAAAGAAAAAAGCCTATTTATCAAACTTAATAGTTATATTTTTCTTATCTTTAAATTCTTCTTGAATACTTCTCATTATATTATTAGCAAGTTCATTATTATGTTCACTTGAAGATATAGTTACTTTTATATTATCATTATTAATCTCAATATATGATTTAATCTTAAAATCATTTAATATTTTATCTTCAAGATAAGTTTCTTTTCCTTTAGCAAGATTAAGTATTTGAAGTTCTTCAAAAGCTGTATTTTTAACTTCAGTACTTGATGAAGGTGAAACTATCTTCTCTTGTAACTCGCTCATAACACTACTTATTTTTTCATTTCTACTCGCTCTTAAAGCAACAAGCTTATCATTTTCACTTACACTTACATCTATACTCTTATTAACACTCTCTATTCCATTCTTACTAAATATTTCACTTGGTAATGTTATATAATATACACCTAAAATAAGTATTAATGAAAATAGAGTTAAAAACCACATATTTTGTCTATTAATCATAATTCACCTCTAGTAAATTATATTAATATATTAATTTTATATACCAAAAAAGTGTGATTACTCACACTTTAAATCAATAACAATTGGATTCTTAAAATATTCTAATTTTCTTACATTATCTGTATCAAAATATATACCAGATGTTTCTTTATCACATTCTTTATGATTATCTTTATTAATAAAATTATCAAAATTATATTTATATTTTTTAGATAAATCTTTTAATGATATAAAATATTGACCATCTTTTTTATCAAATTTTTCATAATCACCTTTTTCATAAATAGTATCAGCATATTTAAATAATATATTATTCATTTCAGTAATAGTAAGTTCTTCATTAGTATTTTCTTTCTTCTTACATGAACATAATAGTAATAACATAATTATAATTAAAGTAAATTTTTTCATAACTTCACCCACATTAATATTAGCATAATAAATAGAATTTATCAATGAAAAACTTATCTAAAAAGATAAGTCATCATTTTATTCACATAACACACTATAAGATGTAGTATATGTATCACTTACTAAAGTAATTGTAATACCTGTTTGTTCAAGATTACATTCTTTTTTAGAACTTGGTCTTACAAACATTGAGGTATCATAATTTAATTCTTTTAGATTTTTTAATGAAATATAATATTGATTGTCTAGTATTTTATAATTTGTATATTGTTTTTTATTGTATATTTCCATTGAATAGTTAATTAGTGTATTATAAATTTTATCATCAAATTCTTTATCTAATTCTTCATTTGTTTTACCACAACCTGCTAAAAGAAATATTGATAATATTGATATAAGAAATAATAATATTTTTTTCATTATAATTCCTCCCCATGGAAACTTACTTTTACTTGACCATTACCACTATTAGTACCAGAAGTAGATGAAGTATTTTTAGCATTTGACGAATAAATATTACTTCCTCCATATCCTGATTTATAGTCTTTTTTCAATCTATCACAACCATATTGGCATGTATTATGACCTGTTTTACAATTATCCCATTCTGTATCGCAATCATAAACACATTCTTCAGTTGTATAAGCACAACTATTCCATCTTTGGCCTATACAATAACCATAACAAGCATTCGGATAAGAGGCTGTTTCGCCATTAGTACAACTTCCAGATGGTCCTGGATCACAACTAAATACTTTTCGGTCACTTCCACAGTTTACATTACCAGAGCCATATCCATACCAACCATTATTTCTACATTCATACCATCTATCACCATAGCCTCCACCATATTCATATGTTTCATATTCACCTTGACAAGTTGTTTCAGTATGATGACAACTACTACAGTTAGTAGATACATAACCACCAGTACAAGTGTTTTCACCAGTATAACAAGAACTACAATTGGCATCATAGTAGTAATCATAACTTGATCCACCACCTCCACCATTTGTACCTTTTGACCCGGCACCATTTCCAACATTTGCTCCACCATTAGCAGTTCCAGCTCCTCCAGCAGTACCAGAAGCACCACCTCCACCACCAGCAGCAGAAATTAATATTGTTCCATTTTTCTTAATAGTAGAAGCACCACCACCATAATATTGTCCGGCCCCTCCACCATTATAACCTCTAGCAGTACCACTATTACTTCCAGCACCACCTGTATTTATAGTAATTGTATTACCTTTATTTAAGTAAACAGTTCCAACAGCCTTAGATCCCTTTCCACCATTATTTCCACCTTGTGCACCTAATAATTCAAAAGTATAGTATCCATTATATCTAACACTATATGTTTGATTTGCAGCTACAAAAGTATAAGTTTTATCTTCAGGTTTTCCATAAGTAACTGTACATGTTGTGTCATTTGTAATATGATTTATTGTTAATGTTTTAGGTACATATGATGCATTTTGACCATTAGTACAACTAACTGTATCATACGCATAACCACTACTTCCAGTAAGTGTAGTACTCAAATCATCTCCAGCTTCACCATTTAACTTAGTACTTGAAGCACTTCCATTATTAACAACAATATTAGCTGTAACATCCTTACCTCTATATCTTATAGAACAAGTACCATCACCCTTAATATTATCAAGAACTAGTTTATTGTCTATTATCTTATAACTACCAATTGTAGAATCACAAACTAAATCTCCTTCTTTACCTTTAAATAAATAATAACTTTGATTTGGAGTAATTGTATAAGTTTTATTATAGCCAATTACTGTTTCACTAATCTCATTTTTACCACTTATATTAGCATTAACAAGATTAATTGTAATCTTAAATTCAGGAATGACAAACATCCATGGATTATTACGACTACCAGTACCTGTTACCATAGTTTCAGGAATAACAAGCTCAGTAATTCTTGATTCAAAAGAACCCAATGTAGAAGTAGTATTTAACTTTCTAATATCAACAATATAAGCTCCATTATTAAATGTAGTCATAGTCCAATATCTAGAACCAGTTATCAAATACGAATCATTACTGCTATCTAAAGCAGTATTAAATTCATAACTATTTAAGAATCCACCATTATTAAACCCAGAACTCTTACTTAAAGAACTACCATTATATAAATATTTATTATTTTTATCAATAAATAACTTATATCTATTAAATCTCGTTATATAACTATCTGTATTCTTAACAGCATCATTATAATTAGAAAATGAACTAGCTCCTTTCACATTAATCATAAATAATGACATAAATAATATAATGCTTAAATATTTAATTACCTTTTTCATATTTTCACCCTATTATCATAATAGCAAATTTTACAAACAAAAACAATTCTAAAATGTAATTTTTCTAGAATTGCTTATATTTATTATTCACAATAAACAGATAATACAATTGGATATTCTTTATATTCTCTTTTATCTACATTATCTATATCAAAATATATACCAGTTTTTTCATGATCACATTGTTTCTTAGTAGTAGGACTTATTATTTTTGAACCATCAAATCCATAATCACTTATCAATTTTGATAAACTTATATAATATTTACCATCTACTTTTGGATACTTAGTATATTCTTTTTTATTATAGATACTTACTCCTAAATCATACAATGCCTTATTGATATCTAAATCTACTCCATTTGATATAGCTTTTTTAGTTGTTGTTGTAGTTGTAGTTGAATTATCGTTATTGATATTCTCTTTTTTACAGCCCACTAACATAAATAAACACATAATTATTATTATTATTTTTTTCATAGTTTCTCCTTCTTTTATTTTTTACTAGCAGCTTTATAACATGTCAAGTTATTACCACTTCCGCTATAGTTACTCCATCCACTTGGGCAATAATATTCATCTCCACAATATGCACAAGTTGTAGTTGTTCCAGTACAATATTTTGGTCCATAATTACAATCAGGACATATCCAACAAGCATCTAAACAATCCTGTTTATTTTGACCACTAAATGCTTGACAATAATCAGTACAATTCATCGTACCACATTTATATTCATAATCTTGATCATAACAAGGTGGACATGAATAACTACCAGTTCTTACACTACGGCTTGTAGTACAAATATAACCTTTACTTGAATCATATTTTAAAGTACCAACTGGGCAATAATATTTAGGTGTTGCTTTAACATTACAAGTTGTATCATTTGTAATATTACTTACTGTTAAAGAATTACCTGATATTATACCTTTAGCACCATTATTACATGTCACACTTGAACTAGTAAATTCATAGTTGTTATTAGGCGTTAAATTAAATAATGCATTATCAAAATGATTAACTATAACAGAAACTGGATTACTACTTCCATTTGTTACATTAACAGCAACATTATATTTTTTAATTTCCCACTTAGCATAAACAGTTGTATCATTGGTTATTTCTACAGTATCACTTGCTTTAATTTCATTGATATAACTATCTTCAAAATACCAACCTTTAAAATTATATCCAGTTTTAGTAGGAATAGGTAAATCACCATATTTTTCTAAAACAGTTACCTTCTTACTACTAGGATTTACATTGCCTCCCATTGGATTAAAGTTTAAATTAAAAGTATAATCACTTACAAACTCCCAAGGATTATTACGAGTACCTTCACCTTTAACTTTAATAAAATATCTTACATATTCAGTAATTCTTGATTCATAGTTATCATTTTTATTTTTGCTAGAAATACTTCTTAAATCAACAACATCAACATTACTACCATTATCATTCATAGTAAAATATTTAGCACCAGTTATTAAATATGAATCATTATTATTAAAAGTTCTATCAAATTCATATGTGTTTATAAAACCTCCATTAACAAACCCACTCTTACTTGATAAACCTCCACTATTATATAAATACTTATCAGTTGGATCTATATATAATTTATATCTAGTATAATTTGTAATATATGTATCAGTATTTTTAACAGCACTATCATAATTAGAAAACACCAAAGCATTAACACTAAATATAAACATAAATAACATGACAAATATTATAAATATTTTACTTACATACTTCATATTCTTTCCTCCTAGTATAATGATATCACATATATAGAATCTAATCAAAAGAAAAATGTATAAAAACTAATATATTTTATAAAATTTAAAATTATGTTATAATGAAGAAAATAAGGAGGTAAAAAATGAATAACGCTGTTACAATTTTATCTAATGAAAAGCAAAGATTAGAAAGTTGTGTAGACTACACGAGTCAAAAATTATATGAAATCTATGCTCCGGTATTAGCACAAAGACCTAGTAAAAATTTACAAGGAGAAGTTGTGATGGTTTCTTATATTGATGCTGACAAACTTACTTCAGAGCAAAGAGAACAATTTGAACGTTATAGTAGCCTTAATAGACAACATAGAGCAAGATTATGTGTTTTTAATACTTATGTAAAAAGTTTAACGCCTAAAGAAACTATCGAATCATATGATGAATATGTTGAACCATTAGATAATTATAAAGGAGTAACTATTCCTAGCAATGTTGTTGATGTAGATGAAAAACATAGGTTTACTAAATTCAGTATTAAAGTTGGACCATATATTGTAGAAAGTAAAGAAAATATGACTTTAGAAGAATATTCTGCATTATATACTGCTTCATTAAATAATGCTTTAAGAAGAAGTCTTGGAACTAATTTAAGTGAACAAGAAGCAATGCAACAAATTCAAAATGCTTGTACTGAAGTTTATCTTCATCCTGTACAAGAAACAGAAATAACACTTTAGTTTTTTAGTAAATTAAACATTTAAAAACTTTTATCCGTTTTAGATAAAAGTTTTTTATATTACTTTAGATTATATTTATTTAATCTTTCTACATTCAAAATAGAATCTCTTATCATCAGAATGTCCCATACTAAATGTTTTTCTAGGAAGTGCCCCATCTAATATAACTGATTTAAATAAATCACTCTTTTCCATTTTAGGAAGTAAGAATCCTATATTATTTTGTTCACTACCCATCTTTCTAGTAACATCATCTCCATGAATATAATCTATTTTACCAGCAAATTCTGTTAAATATTCATCTAAAAATTTTTGAAGTGTTCCAACTGCTAAATTACTAGTTGGATCTTCAATATATATTTCTTTTTCACCAGCACTAGTTATATATGTTAATTTTTGACCATTACCTTCTGTATTAATTTGAAATCTTTCATATAATTTAGTAAGTAAATGTTCAACATCACAATCAAATATAACTCTATGAATTGGTTCAAAATCTAAAGCATCACTATGAATATTAACAAGTTCTACAAGAGCATATCTAGCAAGGCTATTTTTAGCTTCTTCTTCCCCTATTTTTTCTTTTAATTCTTCATAACATGCTTTAGCAGTAGCAAGGCTATGATTCCCGTCTCCCATCGCATAAACACATGGAGCACTTTCATTAATACCATACTTATTATTAAAGTATTCAAGTTCTCCTAAAGCTTCAAGTTTCTTTGTTACATCTTCAATAACACTATCACTTAACTTATAACCTTTAGAGTGTCCTCCATTCATCATTAAATCAAAATCATAAACAACATCTTCATCACTTACTTTATTCTTTAATGATTCAATTATTTCTTTCTTTTCATCATCAATAAGTATCATAATATGAGGAAGTTCTAAAGGTGCATTAATTCTAACTTTCTTTCTAGGTGGTATTCTTTCAATAACAGTTTTTTCAGTAGCTCTTACTAAACTCTTACTACCAACATTATAATCATAACTATCTAAATCAATCATACCGATTAAACCTTCACGTACTTTACCAGTTGAATCAGTTCTTTCAAGATAAATCATAGTATCATGTAATGTTTCAAATAAATCATCATTAAGATAATTATTCATTGTTTCATTAATCTTTTTTATTCTATCTTCTACATCTTCATTTTCAAGATATACTTCAGGTAAAATAATATTATATGTTGAAGGATTATCTCCAACTAACTCTTTTACTTTATCCCAATATTCAAGTTGACTTGTATATTGATCACAAGCAATAACACTCCATAAATTATAATTAACTCCTTTTTTAGGAATTAAAATATCACATTTTTTAAATGGTACTTCCATATTTTCATCTCCTTATGAATATTTTAACATATTAAAAAAGAGTTTCAACTATTTTTGAACTCTTAATTATAATTTGATAAAGTTTTTTCTATTATTCTTTTAATATCTCTTTCATTAAATGGTTTAGTAAGAAGGTCCACTATTGGATAATTAAAAGCTTCACTTACTTGTTCTCTTGTATCATTACCTGTTATTATTGATACAGGAATTTTAACAAACAAATTATTTCTTTTAAAGTATTCAAGTACTTCAAATCCATTTACATTAGGCATATTTAAATCAAGTAAACAACATCTAATCTTATATCCATCTGGTGAATTAATTGCTTCAATTGCTTCTGCTCCATCATGAGCAATCATACAATCATAACTATCATTAAATATTTTTTTAATAAAGTTTGCTACTAAATTAGAATCATCTACTATAAGTATTGCTTTATCTTTATTTTGATTAGTCATTTCAGCAATTAAATCATCTTTTATTTCCATACCTAAATATCTTTTAGATACATTAATCATTCTTCTTGTTTCATTTATAAGTTTAGTATAATTATCATAAATAAACATTATATCATTTGCTTTACTTTTAAGTTCAAATTGATATGCTAGTTCTGCTAAATCAGTAAATCCTAAATATCTAGCATCACTCTTTAATGAATGAACTTCTATCGCATAATTAGGCATATCTCCTGTTTCTCTAAATCTTTTAAGTGCTGAAAGTTTTCCTTCAATCATATCTAAAAAATCTTTTAGGGTTGCATTATACATTTCCATATCACCAAAAAGTTCTAATGCTTTTTCTATATTAACTCCATTTGATACTAATAAATTAACGTCTTCCATTTTCCTACCTGCCTTACCTTATATACATTATATCATACTTTTTTACTTCTTCAAATATTTTTTCATTACTCTATTTAAATCTTCTTTAACAATTGGTTTACTTAAATAATCATTAAACCCTCTATTTATATATTCTTCTTTCATTCCTGTAATTGCATTAGCTGTTAAAGCAACAACTGGTGTTTTAAATGTTTCTATTTCTTTTAGTTTTTGAAGTGTTTCTGTACCAGTCATTCTAGGCATCATATCATCAAGTAATATTAAGTCATATTTATTACAACTTACTTTTTCTAAACATTCACTACCACTACTTACGAGTGTAATATTACATTTATACGCTTTTAAAAGTCTTTCAGCAACTTTAAGATTTAACATATTATCATCTACAACAAGTACATTTTTACCTGATGCATTAATTATTTCATCAGTTTTTTCTTCTGTTTCTTTTTCTTTCATTACTTTAGCAAGTTCTTTTTCATTAAGCATTCTTTGATCAAGTGATATAGTAAATATACTACCTTTTCCATATATACTTTGTACTACTATTTTACCACCCATCATTTCAACAAGCTTTTTAGTAATCGCAAGACCAAGTCCTGTTCCTTCTGTTGTTGTTTGTTTTTCAACACCAAGTCTTTCAAATTTAGTAAATAATTTATCTATACTTTCTTTTTTAATACCAATACCCGAATCTTCTACACTTATAATTAATCTTATGATGTTATTTTTTTGAATGCTATTTATTCTAAAATCAATATAGCCATCTTTAGTATATTTTGCTGAATTAGTAAGTAGATTTAGTATTACTTGTTTTACTCTTATACCATCTCCATATAAGAATTCAGGAATACTTTCATCATAACTATGTTTAAATTCGATAGACTTTTCACCTATTCTAGCTTTAGTTAGTAAGATAAGTTCTTCATACATTTTCTTAAAACTATAAACAGTATCAATTATTTCAAGCTTATTAGCTTCTATTTTAGATATATCTAGTATGCCATTAACAAGTTCAAGTAAAGTATCGCTTGCCATAATAATATTTTTAACATCCCCTTTTGCTTCTGTGCTTACTCCATCATTTTCAAGTAAACTATTACTAAAACCACATATAGCATTAAGAGGTGTTCTTATTTCATGAGACATACTACTTAAAAAGTCAGTCTTTGCTTGATTAGCTTTTACTGCTTCATCACGTGCTTTATTAAGTTGTTCAATCATTTTGACATCGGGATTTTCAATGGTGAAGTACATTACATAACATAAAAGAACTAATATCATATCGTAAATTATAATTCCTGGAAATATTAATGTTAAAATACACAGTATGCCTAATAATGGGATGATTACAAAAACTGGAAAAAATCTTTTATCCATTCTTTTCACATTAATTATAGCCATAACTAATGATGATATCAAAAATAATACCACAAATACATAACTTAAAGAAATTGTACTTCCTTTTACATTTGTTACATTTATCATATCTACAAGTTGAACATTAGTAAAAAAAGTTGCTATAAAATACGTAATTGTAAATATAATGAATATATAATTGTACTTTAATATTTTATTTCTAAATTGTTCGTAGCATATTGTTAGGATATAATATAATAAACTTAAGCAAACTACAACAAAAAGCGTTGTAACTATTTTGTTTGAGAAGTTTATAAATTTAAAATATTTCAAATTTAATGTATTAAAATCGTTAATTGCACAAATTAAATGAACTATAAAACTGATAATTACTTCTATAAATGAGCTAATGATGATAATGACGTAATATTTATTTTCAATTAAGTTTACTTTATTCTTGCTAAAATATAAAAAAGCTAATAATATCATTAAAAATAATGAGTACAATGGTATTTCAAATTCAAGTGTCATAATAATCACCTCTTATCTTATATTTAGTATATCATTTATAATATCAAATATAAATATCTAAAATATATTTTTTTATACATATATAAAAAGTAACCAAGCATTTTTCTTGATTACTTTCATATATTATTTATTCCAATTTTCTTTCATATAGTTTTTAAAATCATATTTTTTATCTTCTAAACGTTTAACTAATGTTGGCCCAAATATATTCGCATTAGCTGGTGTGATGTCAACTGAGTCAAAAGTAGCTCTAACTTCTTCTGGTGAAACGATATCATGACCATGATATACCATAATTTCTTCATCCCAAACATCTGAATGCCATTTTACTTCTCTATATACATCTCTTCTATATTCCATGTGTTGTTGATGAATGTCTCCTGTTAATTTTTTTCTCTCTAATGGTTCTAGTTCAGAAATGATATCAAATCTTAATGTCGCAAGTTCATCTCTTAACAATTTAAGTGCTTCTAATTTTGAAAGTCCTTCAAAGCATATTGGTTTGCCAGCTTTAACATAAATTTTGTTCATTCCATTTTCAGTATGACTAACTATTGGTACTATTCTTTTTCCTGTTTCTAATGACATGTAATAAATGCCTGGATATAATGGCATAATTAATAAATTTTCACTATTATTTAAAACACCTTCTGGAAACATCAAAACACTACTTCCTGAATTCAAAATTCTTTTGATTTTCTTTTGAGATTCGGTTCTACTATCTTGATTTAATTTATTTACATAAATCATTCCATTTATCCATGCACCATACATTGAAGGATTATGATCTACTTGATCTGTTGTTCCAATCAATACATAAGCATTTCTATCAATAACTGAAATATTTGACTCAATTTCTCCTGGAAAAAGATGCCCACCAGCAAATATAAAAGCTTCATTTTTATCTAAAACTGGATAATCCAAAACAACGATTTCTTTATTAATCGTTTTTGATACAACTTTTCTAACAACTGGATTAATTATTCTTCTGATTTTTATTCCCGCATCACTAGTAAAATGTTCTGAATCTAAATTTTTTGCTTTTATTAATCCTATATTATTCCACATAATATCCTACCCCTTTAAACGCCTAAATTATATCATTTTTTTATAAAATAATAAAGATAGTTGTTGACAAAATGTATCAATTGTGTTACAATACATAGCCATGAAGAAGATGTATGATTATATAAATTATATTGAAGTAGATAAAACACCTAATGAATTATATCAAGAGTTCTTAAAAGACTTTGTATCATTCAGGAAGGAAAATAATCTAACTCAAGAATTATTAAGTTTATATTCAAATGTAGGAAGGGTTAAAATAGCTAGAATAGAAAGCAATATGCATTCACCTACTGTTAAAGCAATGATGGATATTTTAGGTCCACTTGGATATACACTTAAAATTGAAAAAGTTGAAAAAAAGAATAGAAAGGAAAATAAAGACTGCCTAGAAAATAACTAGACAGTTTTTATTTTATAACATATTAATTCTTTTAATGATTTCTTCTTTTCCAAGTAATTTCATTATTTCATATAAATCTGGAGTATTAGATTTAGTAGTAACAGCAACTCTTATAATAGTGCTTATATCAGCAACACTACCTTTAAAATCTCCTGGATTCTTTTTATATTCTTTGATATTTGATGCATAACCAAATAGTTCACATAATTCTTTTACTTTATTAAACCATGTTTCCTTGTCATCATCATCGCTATAATATTTATCAACATAAGTATTTAATATATTTTTTATTTCAACCATATTAGTGATATTTTTCCATTCATATTCTCTATGTCTTATTTCAAATACATCACTATACATATACCAAATTAAGTCTTCAATCATCTTATAATATGCGATATCTTTACGAGGCTTTTCTTGTTCTCTTTCAATATTTAAAATGTTTTCATAATATGATGGATCTTTTTCAATTAATTTTCTTAATGTCTCACTATGACTTTTAGACCATTCATATGTTTTTTCATATAATTCATGAGCACTCATATGAGAAATTACATCTTTAGAAATATTATTAAGCTTTTCTAAATCATATAGTCCTCCGCTTGATGACATTTTTGCTGGATTATATTGAAATTCAGTCCATGCTTTAGAAGGATTTTCTCTATGCCACTCTTCATAATTAGAATTAATTATTGTCATTAATGATTCAATAACAGCAAGAGCTGGATAGCCAAGATCAGTATAATATCCCATTGATGCTTCTGGATCTTTTCTCTTACTTATTTTTCTAATACTATTTCCTTCTTTTTTAATAATAAGTGGTGTATGAACATATTTAAATCTAGGTCTTTCAAAACCAAATGCATCATAAAGTTCAACATGCTTAGGAGCACTACTAAGCCACTCTTCTCCTCTTATTATATGAGTTGTACCCATTAAATAATCATCAACAATATGAGCAAAATGATATGTTGGAAGTAAGTTATCACTCTTCATAATAACAAAATCTTCATCGTTTTCTGGAAGTTCTAATTCACCTTTTACTTCATCTATAAATTTAAATTTACGTTCAAAATCACCCATTGATTTAAAACGAATAACATAGTCTTTACCATCTTTAATATTTTGAATCATTTCATCAACTGATAGATTTCTACATTTAGCGTACTTTCCGTAGTAGCCAGTTCTTTGTTTTTTATGATCTTGCATCACTCTTAATTCATCAAGTGTTTCTTTAGTACAGAAGCATGGATAAGCACGACCTATTTCTATTAAATATTTAATAAATGTATGATATATTTCTTTTCTTTCACTTTGTACATATGGTCCATAATTACCAATTATTTCACCATTATATTCATATTCATCAGGTTTTAATTCATAATAATTTAGTGCTTCATGAATCATTTCTACTGCTTCTTTTACTTCTCTTTTTTGATCAGTATCTTCAATTCTTAAATAAAATATTCCATTATTATTTCTAGCAATCAAATAATCAATTATTGCTTGATATATTCCACCAATATGAACATATCCAGTTGGGCTTGGAGCAAATCTTGTTACAACCATTCCATTTCTACTTGGATACATATTTTCATAATCTTTTATAGTTTTATTAATATTTGGAAATATTAAGTCTGCTAAATCTTTATTTGTCATATAACACCTCTTTTTTTCTAATAGTAGTATACAATAATTATTAGTATTTCACAAGAACAAAATAAAAAGCCCTGTGATTAACAGAGCGAATTATCATATGGCGGAGACAGAGAGATTTGAACTCTCGCGCCAGTTTCCCGACCTACACCCTTAGCAGGTGTGTCTTTAAAACTATTAGTCAACCATCATATATTTATATAAAGTGCTTTAATTTCCTTTATTTATAAGGATTTTTAAAGTATCTTTTAAATTATTTTTGTATATTTTGAACCTGTTTTTATTTTTGGTGCCATCAAATGGTGCCATTTTTACTAATTTTAAGCATTTTTTACTACTTCATCAAAAATTGAAGCGCTTTTTTCAATATCACTATTAAATGTGTGTGTATATATACTTGCTGTAATATTTACATTAGAATGACCTAACTTTTGACTTACTGCTTTTAAACTAACTCCTTTATGAACATACAAACTAGCAGATGTATGCCTTAAATTATGAAAACTAATATGCTCTAACCCATACTTTTTAATAATCTTAGTAAATATCTTGTAACAAGTTGATGGGTGCATATGTGAGCCATTAATAGATGTAAAAATTCTATCTTGTCCTTGCCATTTTTTACCCATACTAATTATATAATTATCTTGCCATTCTTTGTAATCTTTTAAATATTTAATAGATGTATTACTTAACTGAATAGTTCTAATAGAAGAACTAGTTTTAGGCTTCTTTTCATCTACTATTCCCTTTACAACTTTTAATGACCTTTCAATTTTCAGTGTTCCAGTATTAAAATCAAGGTCGCTCCATCTAAGAGCAGATATTTCTCCTCTACGAGCACCACTATCAAGAGCCAATATAACTAAAGTTCTATCTCTAATACTTTCATTTTCTAAACAATTTATTAATTTATTTACTTGTTCTAAATCATAAAACTTTTGCTCTTTAGTTTCCTTCTTTGGCTTTTGTGCTTTAGTATTTGGATTTTTATCTATAAATTCCCATTTTACTGCTTGATTAAACATAACATTAATTATCTTATAATAGTCATACATAGAATTATTGCTTAGTTCTTTGCCTTTAACTCCTCTTTTTAATTTTTGATACATATTATCAAGCATATAAGATGTTATTTTGCTTAACTTAAAATCTCCTAAATAAGGTATTATATACTTTAAAAGCCTTTTATAGTTATTAATGGTTACTAACCCAATATTACCTTCACAATATTTTTTAAGAAAGATATCACTATATTGTTTAAATGACAAGTCTCTCACATTAACTTTTTTCTCTTTATTATGATATTGACTAACTAATTCAGCATATCTTAATTTTACTTCAGATAAGGAGCCATGAAAATTTTCTTTATGCCTTACTCTTTTGCCTAAAATATCTTTTCCAAGTTCAACAGTTATTTGATAAACTTTTTTACCTTGTTTATCAACAGCTATTTGTTTATACCCCATAAATATAAACTCCTTTCTAATAAGGGTATAATCTATTGCCTATATAAATTATACCATAAATGCCCCTAAATCACTAGAAAAACAAACTATTTAAACTTTCCTTTTCTTGACTTTTTTCAACCCATTTATCTATTTCATTAAGATTAAATTTTATCCTATTCCCTATTCTAAAATGTGGTATTTTCCTTTCTCTTACTAGTTTTCTTAACATACTTACAGATATATTTAAATAGATAGATACATCTTTTATATTACATATTTGTTGCATATAATATCTCCTTTCTACTTAGTATGTTAGTATGTTAGTAATATTAGAATGGATAATCATATACCTGCTTCCAATAATACTTGTCTACTCTTTTAAAGCATGTGATTTTATTTTCATTTCTTAGCTCTTTACGAGCGTTTTCAAATGTCTTTTGACTAAAACCTTTCTCAAGCCCTGCACTCATTAATTCATCGCTAGGAACATTTCCTTTTGAAAGATATGATAAGATAAATTCCTTTGCTTGGTCTTTTTTAAATACAGTATCTTCATCCATAGTATCTTCATTTATTTCTCTAATACCAAGCCATTCAATTCCATTATCACTAATTGTAAACGCAAGAGTATCGCCTTTCTCAGCCAAACTTGATTTTACATGAATTAAAAGCCTTTCTTTTGAAGTATTAGGATTATTAGTTATCATAATTACAGACCTTGCTATAGCCATAAAATCAATGCTTCCTAAAGCTTTATACATAGCCTTATTTGCACCTTTATTCATATGAAGTACTAAAACCATAGTACATCTATATTCCTCTAAAAGTGGTACAAGTGGATTTAATAAACTTCTTACATCATTAGCAGAATTCATATCTACTTTTTTACCTACATACAATGTAGCTGGGTCAAATATCATCATACTAGGTCTTTTTGAAATTAATAATTCTTTAATTATTTCTATATCTTTTAAAGTGATTATTTTTTCAGATTCATCAAGATATAAGATATTTTCATATTTAGCATTAAGAATCTTTAGTCTATTCTTAATAGTATCATCTTTTCCATCTTCTCCATTTTGAAGTAATACAATACTTTCTTCATTAATTTCTGTAGAGTTATAAAATAAAGCACCTCTTGATATTATGCTTGCAAGATACGTAGCAAAAAATGTTTTACCACTACCAGGGTCTCCTATAATAAAAACAAACTTTCCTTTTGGTATATATGGATACCATATCCATTCAACATCTTTTTCTTGAACATCATCATATGTTTTTATTAAATGCTGAAATTTATCATTAATTATTTCTTCTTTTTCTATTTTAACTGTTTTATCATTTTGCATAAAACTTCCTACCTTTCATATTTTAACTTTGCAATATTGCCCGGTGTTTTAAATATACTATATAAGCTTGACTTTTAAAAGAATTCTTCATAGAATACCTTGTGAAGTTCTTGTGAGGTATTTATGATTAAAGAAAATTATATAAATAATAAAATTATATTTTATACAGAAGACATTAGATATAGAAGTAATAAACTTAAAAGAGAAAAAAAGAAAAGAGAACTAACTGAGAATATAGATAATATGGAATTCAAATATGAAAAGTTTGAATTAATGAGTTTAAAATTTAAGAGAGACTTCATAATAACTGAACATAAAAAATATAGACTTGTATATAAGAAAATGATATATTCATTTAATTTGGATAATGATATTAATTATAATTTAAATGACAAGAATTTTTTCATTAACATTATTGAGTTTGGCTTAAAATTTGAAGAAGCAATAATAAACATTATTAGAGAAGAAAAAATAACTATTTATGAATATATAAATAGTTTTAGTGAACTAATAATGTTCTTAATGATGAACAAAAAAGTATTTAATTGTTTCATTGAAAAATTAGTCATATTCTTTAATACTTACGGATTTATTTCAGATATCAATACAGTAAAGGATGAATGCAGTATATTAATATTAATAATGGATATATTATGTATATATACTTGTTTTTATTTATTTATTGAATTACAAAAAGAAAAAGGAGATAGAAATTTTTCTAAATTATTATTATTTTCGTTATTTTATAAGGGAGATTTAGACAAGATAGCTATATCATTTATAAATAACTATTTAAAATTTAGGGAAAACATATCATATATTAAATATGCTTCAACATATGACAGTAATCAAAAAATTTGGAAACAAGAAGTAAAATATGATAATGTTATTCAAAAAAGTATATTGCAACTAAGAAATATTTTATCAACTAATTATAGTGGTATAGATTATTATATTTGTGAAAACTGTGGAGAACCATTTATAAGAGTAAATAGAAATCAAAAAGTACATAATGTAGAGCAAAATTATGAATGTAGAAAAGATTATGATAGAAAAAGACAAAAGAAATCATATTATAAAAAAAGAGCTAATACGATTTAGCCTTTTTGATTACTAATATACTAAACTACGAAGTAAATTAGTAAATTTTATTTAATATGATTTTACTTCAAAATATTAATTAATATATTTTTACTATTTAATTAATGACTTATTTGAAGATTATTTTGTTAAACTTGCAAAACTTATACATTTAATTTTTAGTTGAATATTGTCTTTATTGATATTTGAAAATGTATTCTTTGACATACGCTCTAAATCATATTTTCTATTTTCAGTAGATTTCCAACTATAACCACCTTTTAATTTACTACTATTACCATCAAATAATGTGATAGTTCTTTTAATATTATTAGGTAATATTACTTCAATTTCTAATTTTGCAATATCCTTATCTCCATTATTTTTAATCTCAATATTATACAATGACAAACGATTTAAATCATCATATCCTATTTTATAATCAACTATGCTTACAAAGTCGTCAATGTACTCGCTTGTTTCTTTGTCAGAGTTTTCATTTTTAAGTATTTCATCAAAATTAATTGTTTTTTTATTTACTCCAGAAGTCAAAAGAGTTTTAAAACAAATATCATTTATAATCTTCCACTCATTATTGACCTTTTTCAAATTAAGTTGTACATTACCCTCTTCGTATTCTAAGGAATCGCTATTCAAAATGGTTTTATAATAATTTGTATCATAATTCTTATCTCTAAATTTTAAATTAAAATTTTCATCAATCAAATAAGTTATTTTAGGATTTTTTAATTTTAAGGTAGTAATAGAATAATTATCCTTAATATCAATAGTATTAATTTCTATTGTAAACTTAGAATAAAAATCAACTAACTCATCAAAATATATACCTAGATAATTATTACTATAGTCATAATCTTTATCTAAATATCTTAAACTTTCATCATAGTTTCCTAATTTTAGAGTATTAAAATATTCATTAATTGTATTCTTTATTTTATTTTCATTTACTGTTTTAGATATATATGGAATAACATACATAATCATGCTCAAAAGTATTACAAGTACTATTAAGCATATTATAATTTTAATTTTATTATTTTTCATTATAACTCCCACTAACATTTATATTTTATTTTAAATTTAATAAATACATATATTCTTCAGGTATTGTTGAAGATGGATATCTGCCCATAGCTTCTTCCTCTAAATTAATTATTTCAGTAATCTTTCCAGATACATCTTTTAATGTTTTTACAAGATTAGAATTTGTTTTTATTATTTTATATTCATAATTTTTAAAAGTATCTTTATCCAATTCAAGTAGTTAAGATATTTATCATATAAATCTTGTGTATCTTCAAACATTATTTCTTTTGGTAATTTACTTTTTACATCAAATAGTTTGTTATATTCATTTTCATATATTTTATCTATACTTTTTTGATATTTCGTATCTCTATCATATAAATATGTATATGTTAAATAATCTACAATATTTTCTGCTTCTTCTCTTATTTTTTCTTTACTACTGTATAAGAATCTATTTCATCAACAAGCTTATATAATAGAATGATTTGAACTAATTCTTTTTCTTTTTTAGAAGAGTCTTTAATAGTTTCATATGATTTGCTATAATCCTCATTTTTAATATAATCTATAGCTTTAATAAAGCTTTTAGAGTAGTTCTCATCATAATATGATTTAGAATTATAATTGTAATTGTAATATGTATAAATACTAATAGCCATCATAAAAAGTATAAATACAATGTGTTTGATATATTTTTTCATAATTATTTTACTCCTGCCAACTTATTATTAATTTTTTCTTTACATTTCAAGTTCATTAATAATTTCTTTTATCATACTTCCATCTATTAATTCAACTCTATTTTTGAAAGCTAATTGTATTGCTGAGTTGGTAAATGTCGAATTTGTTACCACAATAGCTTTTTTTGCATTGTAATATGCCTTAGAAGATACAACTTCTTGAACCGCTTTATTTCCAACTGGATTACTATAATATTTAGCTTGTACAACAATGCTTTCATCTTTTTTTGTTACTAATATATCAGCACCTTGGTCTTTTGATTTTGATGTAACATTACACTCATAACCTAACTTTTGATATAAGTGTGCAACAAATTCCTCAAATTCATATCCATTCTTAACATTTTCTAACTCAGTTAGTAGTGAAGATTTAGAAATTTCAAGTCCAATATCATTGTTCAATATTCTATCTAATTCTTTTTTATTTTTAGCTTGTCTAATAATATCATTTATTTCATTAATATATTTAAAAATTGTTTGATTTAAAATAACCTTAATAATATCTAAGTCATCATCTTTGAAAACACTTCTATTTTTTATAAAATATGTTATTAAGAATATAACGTATGGAAAAGTATTATCATCAGTCATATCTTTGATATACAACGGATAAGTAAAAAATGTAAACTCTTTAATTGTGCAATTTTCATTTACATTAACAGTTTCACCAAATGCATCGCAAAATTTATATAATGCTTCGTATAGCATATCATTCACTAGAAAAGAATTTAACAATGAATCTGATGACATGATAACACCTTCTTTAACGTAAGCTGGAACTTTTTTATATTCTTCTATTATTAAGTCATAAAATAATTCTGATAGTTTATTTTTCTTTACATCAAAATTTGTTTTTTCTTTATCAAAAATACTATTAACTTTTGTAAAATCCTTTAATTTTTCATTTGTATTACCATTTATAATCATATAGTTCGCATATGAAAATGTACATAATTGAAGTAGTGGGTGAATAAAATTGTTTATATAGTTTACGATTACTTGAAACAAAATACATTCATGCAAAATATCTTCATCAAAATTTGAATCATCAACATTTCCTAATCCAAATATACCAAATGATGCTGACTCATCCATAAAGCAAAGATTGTAAAGTAAATCGATAGAACGACGAAAAAGCATTCTTTTTCTTGTTTCATCAGATACAAATTTTTTTAATGTTTTTTCTCTAATTGTATCTACAAGATTTTTAAAAAATTTATTCTTAGTAATTGCATTATTTAAAAAGTTTCTAATATCTTCTAGATTTTTTAGATTATTTTCTTCAATAATTATATTTAATATTGTATCATTTATTTCTTCTAACTCTCCATCTTTTAAATTATCTACGAATTCAGCAGAAAAATAATAAGTTTCATCATCGTACGCATCATCAAATTCTAATGTAGATTCATCAATTTTCATACCCATAAACATATCTTTTAATTCTTCTTCTCTTTCAAAATCAAAAGTTGATGAACTTTCAATTTTACCTCTTATTGATATTTTACTTGATGCATCCCAAATTTCTGGATTTTCTTGATATAATTTTATGAATCTATCTCGAGCTTGACTAAAATCAGTATAAAACATCAATATTAATTCCTTTAAAAATTTGTCATTATTGTTTTTCATAAAATACTCCTTCTTTCTACATGTGTATAAACACTATACATAATATATCATAATGTTGTATTCAAATCTAGTGCTATAAGCCCATAAAATAATATTTCTATTTATAGGACAATATAAATATAGAGGTGGTACTAATGGCACAAGTTAAAAGTGATATGCATTATTATGATATTGTAAGAAAGAACATTAAAAAATATAGAAAAGAAAAAGGTTATACGCAACAAAAATTAGCAGATGAGGCTGATATGTCTATAGATTACTTAGCTGAAATAGAAAGTGATAAAAGAAGAAAAACATTTAGTCTTGCTATACTTGGAAGAATTGCAGATGTACTTGAAATAGATATTAAAGACTTTTTTAACAACAATAATTAGTTTTTAAAAGTGCTCAAATAAACATACACTAAAAAAGATATAAAAGTTTGTAAAAGCACCCTATAATTATTGCTGATAAACTACAATTTAACAAAAAATATTATTTTAATCAAAAAGACTCATAAAGAGCCTTTTTTAAATGATTTAAACCTATTTTTAATAACAATAAATAGTTTTATAAAGAGTTATTATTCTTTTTAAATTCATCTATAAAATCATCTATAAGTCTATTTAAATTGAATTCTAATTCTTCCCTATTAGATACTCTATCATTTTCTAATATTTGTTTTAAAATTAATATATCTAATATCATTTTTCCATTTTTCTAGTAATTTTATATCTCATAATAGTTCCTTTCATCATATTTGGTGCCATTTTTTAAACCACCTTTTATTAAACCCTTTATTTTACTGGCAATAGCATTTTAAAAATGGTGCCCAAAATGGTGCCATAATATATAATATTTTGTAACATTTTGTGATACTTTATTTAAAATCTATAAATGAAGGACTATTTTGTGAACAAGTAAAAAAGCCTTGAAATCCTTTAGAAATCAAGACTTTAATTAACATATGGCGGAGACAGAGAGATTTGAACTCTCGCGCCAGTTTCCCGACCTACACCCT
>OIZL01000744.1_pt1 | contig 21641 bp, 15 predicted proteins | sample 1588541 | NCBI WGS metagenome assembly OIZL01 (sample SAMN03283285) | human gut metagenome | biome: human-associated habitat; material: feces | host: Homo sapiens | place: Peru | collected 2012 | reverse complement strand
CCGAAGTTTTCTTCGAAGAATCTGTTGCACTTGCTTGACTTTCTGCCCTGGCGCGCGGAGCGCGTCTGAGGGATTGTTTTCGCGCCAAAGGCGCGAATTTTGATCGTGCCGAAGGCACACCTATTGTATGATTCACTCCCCACTATTCACTACCCACAAACCGGAGGAACCTATGGAACACATCATCACCCTGCTGGCCGAGGAGCTGAAGCTCAAGCCGCAGTATGTCGAAAACGTCGTTACCCTGCTCGACGAGGGCAACACCATCCCCTTTATCGCCCGCTACCGCAAGGAGCTGCACGGCGCGATGGACGACACCACCCTGCGCAATTTAGCCGACCGGCTGCAATACCTGCGCAATCTGGCGCAGCGCCGCGAGGAAATTCGCAAATCCATCGCCGCGCAGGAAAAGCTCACCGACGACCTGTCCGCTGCCATCGACGCGGCCAAAACGCTCTCCGAGCTGGAGGACCTTTACCGGCCCTATAAGCCAAAGCGCCGCACCCGCGCCACCGTCGCCCGTGAAAAGGGCCTCGAGCCGCTGGCGCTGACCCTGTTTGCCCAGTCGCCGGAGCTGCCCGCGCCGGAGGTATTGGCGGAAGATTATGTAAACCAAGAGCTGGGGGTCAACGACGTCGCCGAGGCACTGGCGGGCGCGTCGGACATCATCGCGGAGACGATCTCCGACGACGCCGCCATCCGCAAGACTCTGCGCAGCCTGATGCAGCGCACGTCGGTCATCCGCTCAGCCGTCGCCAAGGAGCAGGAGGAGGCGGGCGCGGTCTATCGGATGTATTTTGACTTCACCCAACCTGTCGGCAAGGTGCAGGGCCACCAGATTCTCGCCCTCAACCGCGGCGAGCGCGAGGGCTTTTTGAAGGTTTCCGTCGATACCGACCGCGAGCAGGCGCTCATCTGCCTGCGCCGGGCGGTCCTCAAGCCGGGCGGCGGCGCTGCTGCCTTTGTCCGCACCGCTGCCGAGGACGCATACGATCGCCTGATCGCGCCGAGCATGGAGCGCGAGCTGCGCAATGCGCTGACCGATACGGCCAACGAGGGCGCGATCCACAATTTCGCTCTGAATCTGCGGCCGCTTCTGATGCAGCCGCCGGTCAAGGGCCATGTCACCATGGGTCTCGACCCCGGCTACAGCCACGGCTGCAAAGTCGCCGTCGTCGACGCCACGGGCAAGGTGCTGGATACCGCCGTGGTCTACCCCACCTTCTCCAAGGCCAAGCGCGAGGAGGCCATCGTTACGCTCGAGCGCCTCATCCGCAGGCACGGCGTAGAGCATATCGCCATCGGCAACGGCACGGCCTCGCGTGAAACCGAAGCCATGACCTGTGAGCTGATCGGCCGCGTCAAGGGCGTGTCGTATATGATCGTGTCCGAGGCGGGCGCGTCGGTCTATTCCGCCTCGCCGCTGGCGGCCGAGGAATTTCCGCAGTATGACGTGAACCTGCGCTCGGCGGTGTCCATCGCGCGGCGCTTGCAGGACCCGCTGGCCGAGCTGGTCAAGATCGATCCCAAGGCCATCGGCGTCGGGCAGTATCAGCACGATCTGCCGGAAAAGCGGCTGGACGAAACGCTCGGCGGCGTGGTCGAGGACTGCGTCAACGCCGTCGGCGTGGACCTGAACACGGCCTCGGCGTCGCTGCTGCGCCGCGTTTCCGGCCTGAACGCCGCCATCGCGAAAAATGTTGTTGCGTACCGTGAGGAAAACGGCGCGTTTACTGCCCGAAAGCAGGTGCTGAAGGTGCCGAAGCTCGGTGCAAAGGCGTATGAGCAGGCGGCGGGCTTCCTGCGCGTGCCGGAGAGCAGGCTGGTCTTTGACCGGACGGGCGTGCATCCGGAGTCCTACGCGGCGGCGCAGCGGCTGCTCTCTCTCTGCGGCTACACGGAGGCGGATGTTGCGGCGGGCAGCCTTGCGGAGCTGCCGAAGCGCCTCGAGGAATTCGGCGCGGAAAAAGCGGCGGAGGCCTGCGGCGTGGGCGTACCGACGCTGCGCGATATCGTCAAGGAATTATGTAAACCGGGGCGTGATCCCCGCGATGAGCTGCCGCCCCCCATTCTGCGCACGGACGTGCTGGAGCTGAAGGACCTGAAGCCCGGCATGGTGCTGACCGGCACCGTCCGGAACGTCATCGATTTTGGCGTGTTCGTGGACATCGGGGTGCATCAGGACGGCCTGGTGCATATCTCGCGCGTCTGTAATCGCTTCATCAAGCACCCCTCCGAGGTCGTGCGCGTGGGCGATATCGTGAAGGTCGGCGTTTTGGAGGTCGATGAAAAACGCAAGCGCATCAGCCTTACCATGCGCGATCTCCCGGAGGGCTGACAAAACCCGTCGTTTTTCTGGGTTTTTCGCCGGGTTTTCAATTGACTTCTGCAATTGCCCATGCTACAATGGAGCTGCAAGGGGCTTTCACCTCCTTTTCGGCGACCGGCGTGTGGTTTTCCATCCGAGAGGGTGTTGCCGGTCGCCCGCCCCTTGTTTGTATAAAATAAGCATTCCTGTGCAGGCAGGAATGCTTATTTTTGTAAAAAATCCGATCCTGACAAGCTAAAAAGTCCCGGAAACCAAGCGGTTCCGGGACTTTTGAATGGAGCAGGGTACGGGAATCGAACCCGCCTCTGTGGCTTGGGAAGCGACCGTTCTACCGATGAACTAACCCTGCACTGAGGTGATTATAGCACCTCAGAGGGAAAAAAGCAAGAGCGGTTTTGGGCGAATTCTGCCGGCATGGAAAAAAATCGGCGGCAGATCCCTGCGCACACTTGCGGCAACCGGCGTGAGCGGGTATAATAGCAGCATCCGGCGCTCAAAGATCGAGCTTGAGATCGCCCGGGCGGATCCAACCGAGCTTGCGCATCAGCTCGCTGAGGGCCAGCGTCACCACGGCGGGCAGCACGACGCACAGCAGCACGAGGCCGATCCAGAGCCGTGCATCCGTTGCCTCGGCAGCGGCGATCACGCCCAGCGGGCCGACCAGGCCGCAGGTGCCCATACCGGCGGAAACGCCGTTGTTCGTCAGCCCGAACACCAGCGTTGAAACCGGGCCCAGAATTGCGGACGACAGGATCGTCGGCAGCCAGATGACCGGGCGGCGAATGATATTGCCCATTTGCAGCATCGAGGTACCGAGTCCCTGCGCGACCAGGCCGCCCCAGCGGTTTTCCCGGAAGCTCATCACGGCGAAGCCCACCATCTGGCAGCAGCAGCCCACCGTGGCCGCGCCGCCTGCCAGTCCGCTGATGCCGATCATGGCGCAGATGGCCGCCGAGCTGATCGGCAGCGTCAGCAAAATGCCCACGGCGACGGAAACGACGATGCCCATGAAGAACGGCTGCAGCTCCGTGGCGGTGTTGATGAACGCGCCGAGGTAGTACATGGCATAGGCGATGGCCGGGCAGCAGAGCCACGACACGCCGTAGCCGACAAGGATCGTCACGACGGGCGTGACGAGGATATCGACCTTCGTTTCCTTGGAAACGAGCTTGCCGATCTCCGAGGAAATCAGGACCGCGACGAACGCGCCCGCCGGCCCTGCCGTATAGGCGATGACCTCGCCGCCGACCGGGATCTCCGCGCCCATGACGTAGCCGATCGCGCCGACGACCGCCGAGGACAGCAGGACAAGCCCCTGTGCCTTCAGCGCCGCAGCGACCGCAACGCCGATGGCCGCGCCGACGACGTAGTTATTCTTGGCAAAGGCGGCGATTTCCGACAAAAACGCCACGCTCAGCCGGTCGCCCAGCGTGCCGAGGATCGTGCCGATCAGCAGCGAGGCAAACAGCCCCTGCGCCATCGCGCCCATTGCGGTGACGAAATACGTTTTCCAGGAAGGGACGACGCCCTTCCGCTTCATAAACTCTCTCATTGTAACCTCCGAAGTGTTTTTTTGCGGTTCTCTTGCCAAGATTGTACCGCAAATGACCACATAATGCAAGGCAAATTCTATGGAAAGGGACGCATTGCCATGATAAAACGACCCATCATCCTCGACGGCGACCCCGGCCACGACGACGCGATCGCGTGGATGCTCGCCAAGTCCAGTCCGCTGCTGGAGATTCGCGCCGTCACGTCCGTGAGCGGCAACCAGACGATCGAAAAAACGACCTATAACGCCCGCCGCGTCTGCACGCTGCTCGGCATCGACGCGCCGATTGCGATGGGGCGGCCGCGCCCGCTGATCGCCGCGCCGATGAATGCGCCCAGCGTCCACGGCCAGACCGGGCTGGACGGCCCCGCGCTGCCGGAGCCGGCGGTCGCGCTCTGCGGCTGCACGGCGGCAGAGCTGATGGCCCGGACGCTGCGCGAAAGCGCCGAGCCGGTCACGCTCGTCCCCACCGGCCCGCTGACGAACGTTGCGGCGCTGCTGCTGGCGCATCCGGAATTGAAAAGTAAAATTGCCGAGATCAGCCTCATGGGCGGCGGCATCGCCCACGGCAACTGGACAGCGGCGGCGGAGTTTAATATCCTCGTGGACCCCGAAGCGGCGGACATCGTGTTCCGCAGCGGCATTCCCATCCGCATGAGCGGGCTGGACGTGACACTCAAGGCGCTGATCTTCCCCGAGGATTTCGAGCGCATCCGCGCCGTCGGCAATCGCGTGGCGCACGTCGTGGCCGATTGGCTGGAATTTTTCTACGAATTCCACCGCAAGCTGGGCTACGCGGGTGCGCCGGTGCATGACGCGGTGGCCGTTGCGGCGCTGCTGCGGCCGGAGCTGCTGGAAACGAAGCCGCTTCACGTTGAAATTGAAACACAGGGCGAATACTGCCGCGGCGCGACGATCGGCACCGACCGTGAAGCGCCGAACGCGCTGGTCAACGTCGGCATCGACCGCGCGGGCTTTGCCGACCTGCTCGTGCAGGCCGTCGCCGCCTATGGGGAGGAAAGAAAATGAAACGGATACCGATTTGGATCGATTGTGACCCCGGCACGGACGATGCCGCTGCTTTACTGGTCGCGCACCGGCTGCCGGAGCTGGAAATTGTCGGCGTGAGCGCCGTGGCGGGCAATGTCTGCCTTGAAAAAACGCTGCGCAACGCGCTGGCTCTGCGGGAATTCATGGGCGCGGACTTTCCGGTTTACGCCGGGGCGGAGAAGCCGCTGTGCCGTGCGCCGCTGGACAGCTCGGAATTTCACGGCAAGGAGGGCCTCGGCCCCACGTCGCTGCCGCTGCCGGTGACGCACGCGGAGCCGGAGCCGATGTGGGACGCATTATATGCCGCCGCCTGCCGCTATGCGGGCGAGCTGGAGGTCGTGACGCTCGGCCCGCTGACGAGCCTTGCCACTGCAATCGCAAAATACCCCGACCTGCCGCAGAAAATTCGCCGCGTGTCGCTGATGGGCGGCGCGGCCGTCGGCGGAAACTGCACTCCCAGCGCAGAATTCAACATCTACGCTGACCCGGAGGCGGCGCAGCTCGTGTTCCGCAGCGGCTGCCGGCTCGTCATGTGCGGCCTCGACGTAACGCTGCACGCATATTTAACGGAGGAGGAGTTGGACACGATCGCCGCGTCCGGCGACCCCGGCGGCGTTTTCCTACGTGACTGTAGTCGGGATATTCTGAAGCTGAACGTCGCAGCCGGGTCCGGCGGCTGGTGCGTCCACGATGCTGTGCCGGTCTGGCACCTCGTCGCGCCGGAGCTGTTTACGGAGCGCCCGGCGGGCGTGTACGTCGAAACGCAGAGCGCAAAAACGCTTGGCAAGACCGTGACCGACCTCTACAGCGACTTCAGCTTTCCGGAGAAGAACGCCTCCGTTGTCCTCGGCCTTGACCGGGCGGAATTTGTGCGGCGCATGACGGCAATCTTCGGCGCGGGGGCCTGACATGGACGAATTTCGACTTCATGCCCCCTACGGCGCGACCGGCGACCAGCCGCAGGCCATCGCCGCGCTGACCGAAGGGGTCAAAAACGGCCTGCGCGAGCAGGTGCTGCTGGGCGTGACCGGTTCGGGCAAAACCTTCACAATGGCAAACGTCATTGCAAATCTCAACCGTCCAACGCTCGTTCTGGCGCATAATAAGACGCTTGCGGCCCAGCTTTGCAGCGAGTTCAAGGAGTTCTTCCCGGAAAACGCTGTGGAATACTTCGTATCCTATTATGACTACTATCAGCCGGAGGCTTACATTCCGCATACCGACACATATATCGAAAAGGACTCCGCCATCAACGACGAGATCGAGCGTCTGCGGCACAGCGCTACCTCCTCCCTGTTCGAGCGGCGGGACGTGATCGTCGTCGCCTCCGTTTCCTGCATCTACGGTCTGGGCGACCCGATCGATTACAAAAACATGGTCATCTCTCTCCGCGTCGGCATGGAAAAGCCGCGCGAGGAGCTGATGAAAAAGCTCGTTGAAATTCGTTATGAGCGAAACGACATCGATTTTTCGCGTAATACCTTCCGCGTGCGCGGCGACACGGTGGAAATCTACCCCGCCTATTGGAGCGGCCGGGCGATCCGTGTCGAGTTTTTCGGCGACGAGATCGACCGCATTTCCGAGATCAACGCCGTCACGGGCATCCCGGAGCGATCCGTAACGCACGTTGCAATCTATCCTGCCTCACACTATGTCGCGTCGCGTGAAAAGCTGAACCGCGCCATCTTTGAAATCGAGGCCGAGATGGAGGAGCGCGAAAAATGGTTCAAGGAGCATGACAAGCTGCTCGAAGCCCAGCGCATCCGCCAGCGGACGATGTACGACATCGAAATGTTGCAGGAAATCGGCTTTTGCAGCGGAATTGAGAACTATTCGCGTGTCATCTCCGGCCGTGCCCCGGGAACGCCGCCCATGACGCTGCTGGATTATTTTCCGGAGGATTTCCTGCTGTTTGTGGACGAAAGTCATGTAACGCTGCCGCAGGTGCGCGCCATGTACGCCGGGGATCGCAGCCGGAAGGAAAGCCTTGTCGATTACGGCTTCCGCCTGCCGAGCGCGTTTGACAACCGCCCCCTGACCTTCCCGGAATTTGAGAGCAAAATTGGGCAGGCCATCTACGTTTCCGCAACGCCGGGCGAGTTCGAGCGCGAACGCGCCGGGCAGATCGCCGAGCAGGTCATCCGCCCGACCGGCCTGCTCGATCCAGAAATTTTCGTCCGCCCCATCGAGGGACAGATCGACGATCTCATCGGCGAATGCAATCGTGTTACCGAGCGCCACGAACGCGTCCTCGTCACGACGCTGACCAAGCGTATGGCCGAAGACCTGACGGAATATCTGCAAAAAGCGGGCATCCGCGTGCGCTATATGCACTCCGACGTTGCCGCGCTGGAGCGCATGGAAATTCTGCGCGATCTGCGGATGGCAAAATTTGACGTGCTGGTCGGCATCAACCTCCTGCGTGAGGGCCTCGACCTGCCGGAGGTGTCGCTCGTCGCGATTCTCGACGCGGACAAGGAGGGCTTCCTACGCAGCGAAACGAGCCTGATTCAGACCATCGGCCGCGCAGCACGTAACGCGGAGGGACGCGTTGTCATGTACGCCGATAAAACGACCCCTGCGATGCGCGCGGCCATCGATGAAACGAACCGCCGCCGCGGCATTCAGGATGCCTATAACAAGGCGCACGGCATCGTTCCCAAGACCATCATCAAGGGGGTCCGCGACCTCCTAGAGATCACGCAGTCCGATGCCGAGGCCGTCGGCAAGCACGGCGTGAAGCTCACCCGTGCCGAGCGCGAACGTGAGATCGCCCGCCTCGAAAAGGAAATGAAGGCCGCCGCGAAGATGATGGAATACGAATACGCCGCCGTCCTCCGCGACCGCATCATCGAACTGCGCGGAGAAAAGTAAAACAACAAGGCCGCCATTCTCCTACACACGGAAAATGGCGGCCCTCTTTATTTTTTTCAGTCTGCCTTGGGCAAGCCTTTGCTCAATGGTAAGTATACACCGTTCCGTCCAGCGCGTTGACTAGATACGCGTACTCGCCGCAATTGACGTCAAGGAACCGTCCGCTGCGGTCGAGGGTATACAGATCGAACCGAAGCTCCCACGCAGGCAGCAGCACGTCGCCCTGCGAAAACGGCGGGAGATAGACGAGGCGACATTCCGTGATGTTCTGCACGGTGTTGATGCTGCTTGTACTGCTCATGCACGCCCGCACGGCCTGCAGCGCATCAGCGGCAGAAAGCAGCCCCTGATACACCTCGCCCGTCGGCTCCGCTTTTGCCAAGCTACTGAGCTCCAACTCACGCAGTCCATTGTCATCATAACGTACATTAAAAACTGCACCGTTTGCGCTCTCGTCTACGCCATCCGCGCGCCAATGATCGGTGATCGGAATGTCGCCCAGCAGCTGCACGTAATCCGACCGCGCCATTCCAAAGCCGCAGTCGTAACCCGTGCGCCAAAAGGCGAGGTCGATGCCGAGTTGCTCCGCGATCTCGCCGGGCAGGGACGCCAGCGTGTCCGCGCTGCGGCATGGCTCACCGTCCTCTAAATTGATATAGCACCGTGTTTCACCGTCGAGCAATACATGATATGTCCCATTGCCGGTGGTCAGCATACCGTTTATGCCGATCGCATCCGAGTCGTACCGGAACGCATAGTCCTCGCCGAACAGCAGCGGAAGCAGCTCCGTCCGTTCCAGCGTAAGCGTTTTGTAACAATATTTTGGAACCGAATTCGGCGCATCCGGTAACGAAGTATTGCATTGCAGCGCCACTCCCCCGCTTTGCAGCGCGGCAACAATCGCCGGATCAGCCTTCTCGATCGCCGTCCGGTACTGCCCAATGGGCGGCAGGCCGAGGAACGCTTCCCCTTCCGGCGTGGCAGGCTGCGGTGCGGGCGTCGCAGGCTGTGCGGCGGTCGGGAGCGGCTCGGTCGCCGCAAGCTGCACAACGGTCGCGGGCCGCAGATCGTTTTCTGTCAGGTGCAGCGGCTCGGCCGCCCCCGTTCCGACTGTCCGCAGCAAGAAAATCAGCAGTGTCCCGCTGCATATCAGTGCCATTGCCGACAGGACCCAAAGGCGTGTTTTCATGAGAAGCTCCCCTTTCTGTCTGTTTCTATTAGGTTACCATAAACCTCCGATCGTTTCAAGAGATACGCTCTAATTCGTTGGCATATTTGTGTCCAACGCTTGCACACATCCGGGGTGGAATCCATAGCATGGAGCATCCGGCGGTCGAGTCCGCGCGAAGCAGCATCGCTGCTCTAAAATTTTATTACGTGTCAAATCAGCAGCTCAACCGGCGGTTGAGTGAGATTTTTTTGTCGCATAAACTCCCGGATGATTGCATTTTTGCGCGGTTTATGGCAAAATAAGGGCGAAACGGAGGGAATCATCATTATGAATCAAACAACAATTGGCGGTCGCATCAAATATCACCGCAAGCGCCTCGGTCTGACGCAGGAGCAGCTCGCTGCCCGCATGGGCGTCAGCGCACAGGCGGTCAGCAAGTGGGAAAACGACCTTTCCTGCCCGGACATTTCCATTCTGCCGGAGCTGGCGGCGCTGTTCGGCATCTCGGTTGACGAGCTGCTCGGCAAGCAGGGCGCGGAACCGGTCCACACTGCCGAGCCGATCGCGCAGGCAGAGGAAAAGGAGTCGAGCGGCTGCCAGTGGAGCTTCCGACTGAAAAACAGCGGGATTCTCTTTGCCCTGTTCATCCTCACCGTCGGTGCGCTCCTGCTGGTCAACTATCTCTGTGCGCTTGAGGTTTCGACGTGGACCGTGCTTTGGACGACGGCGGTATTTTACATCGGTATCTCCGGACTGCTGGGCGGCTTTTCGCTGTTCTGCCTTGTGCTGAGCCTCGGCGGCGTGGCATTTCTGCTCTCGGCCTACGGGATTCTGGCCATTCGCCTCGGCTGGGGCGTACTGCTGCCGGCGGCGCTGCTGCTCTGGGGCGCAAGCCTTGTGATCGATATCCTGTTCGGCAAACGGCGCAAGCGCAAAAAGACGGTGCAGCGCATCTCCAACGCAGCCCACGGCAAGCGCCCGGTGCGCGAAATGCACTGCGACGACGGCTATCTGCACTGCACGTTAAATTTCGGCGACGGCCGCATTCCCGTGGTCGTGCCGGTCCTGCGCGGCGGCGATATCGACAGCAGCTTCGGCGAGTTCACGGTGGACTTTTCCGGCTGCGACACGGTGGCGGAGGACTGCGAGCTGGAGGTCGATAACAGCTTCGGGTCGCTGACGCTGCTGGTGCCGGAGCGGTTCAAGGTCGAGCTGACCCGCGACGAGAGCTTCGGCGCAACCCAGGTCCGCGGCTGTCCCGCCGCCCATCCGGAGGGTACCATCCGCCTGAACGCCGACGTGAGCTTCGGCAATCTGGAAATTCGGTACATTTGATGCTGTCATTCCGCGCAAAACGCGCAGCAAAAGCAAAGCTGCCCAGCCAAAAAACGACTGCGGCAGCTTTGCTGTTTCAAGCGCAGTAGCTTCGGGTTCGTTGAAATCTCTCATAATTTCATACTAGAATCTGTTAAAAAGCTTGAAAAGCTTTTTATAGCGCCAACGGCGCGTCAGATTCTGCATGAGACGGCGCATCGTGCCCTCGCACGATGCGAGTGTGCGTAGCACATGGGATTCTTGATGAAATATTTTCATCAAGAATCAGTATCAGAATATTCCCGTGAGATTTCTTTCCGATTCCCGCTAAGGGGAGTCTTATGCTTCCGATATTTTAATAGTTCAATTCACTGCCGCCGATGAATTCGCGGAGGAGGCAGTCGCGGGGGAGCCCTTCGTGCGGCAGCGGCGGGACCTCGCGGAGGACCTTTACCAGCTCGGCAAGGTCGGGGTAGTCCGGCAGCAGCGCGGTCAGCTCGTCGAGCAGCCACGGGCGATAGACGCTCATCTCGGCGGAATAGAACGAGTCGATCGAGCAGTGCGCATTTGACTTGTAAGGCATGATGTACAGCTGTTCGCCGCGATCCACGCGCTTGCGCATGGCGATCGTTTCGGTCAGGGGGCGTCCGCGGCCGGTGCGGTCGCGCAGCAGCCGCCGTGCCAGACGAATCATCGACGGGTGCAGCACAGAGCCGTCGTGAGCAGTGATGCGGGTACGGACGCTGACATAGACGCGTGTCGTTGCATCAGTGTGGCCGGTCACGGCGGGGTTGAGTGCGTGGATGCCCTCCATAATGACCAGCTCGCCGGGCTTGCGCCGGAGCGTCCGGCCGTCGAATTCGCGCTTGCTCTCCTTGAAATTATAGTGCGGGAGCAGAACCTCCTCCCCGGAGAGGATTTGATCGAGCTGCTGCTGAAAAAACGGAATGTCCACACGGTCGGGCCGTTCCAGATCGACCGTGTTATTACGCAGGCCCTCGATCTCCTTGGGCATCAGCGGAGAAAAATAGTCGTCCATTTGCAGCGTGTGCGTTTCCATCCCGCGCCGGTCCATCTCGCGCTCAATCAGCAGCGCAGTGGTAGTCTTGCCGGAGCCGGACGGCCCAGCCAGCAGAACGACAGGGCGCGTTCTGGCGTTGGCCGCGATCAAATCGGCGGCGAGGGTAATCTGTTTTTCATAAAACCGCCGGTCGTTTTCCAGCACGGCGGCAGGATCGGCAAGCAGCAATGCGCTGAGCTGGTCGGTTGTCATAGAAATCGCTCCTTTGCATCGTAATCGGTTGCTAATAAATCAAAAGCGTCGGCAGCGTGGTAGCTCGTTCGCTTATTTATGTAGTATACCATATTTCTCCCGGAGTAGGAATAGTGGATTTTGCGGTTTTGCCGGTTGCTTTTCTGCGGCGCGGCTTATATAATAGTATATTGTGATACTATGAGAAAGTGATTGATTGCAACGATGAGCTTGAAAGAAAACAAAATGGGCGTGATGCCCGTCGGGCGGCTGTTGCTGGGCATGGCGCTGCCGATGGCCCTGTCGATGCTGGTGCAGGCGCTGTACAACGTCGTGGACAGTATGTTCGTTTCCCGCATTTCCGACCTGAACAACGACGCGCTCAACGCCGTTTCCCTCGCCTTCCCGGTGCAGAACATCATGATCGGCATCGCCACGGGCGTGGCCGTCGGCGTCAACGCGCTGCTCTCGCGCGGACTGGGCGAGAAAAATATGAAGGAGGTCAATTCCTCCGCCCTCAACGGCCTGTTTCTGGCGATGTGCGGCTCGCTGCTGTGCATGCTGTTCGGTATCTTCGGCGCGGAGCCGTATATGCGCTCGCTGACGCAGGTCGAGGCGACGATTCAGTATGGCATCCAGTATATCCGCGTGATCTGTATCGTGTCATTTGGCATCTTCGGCGAGATCCTGTTCGAGCGTCTGCTGCAATCGACGGGCCGGACGGCCTACACCCTCGTCACGCAGGGTACCGGCGCGATCATCAACATCATTCTGGACCCGATTCTGATCTTCGGCTACTTTGGCCTGCCGCGCATGGAGGTCATGGGTGCCGCCGTCGCGACGGTCATCGGCCAGATCGTTGCGTTCCTCCTTGCCGTCATCTTAAACCGCAAGAAAAACCTCGAAGTCAAGCTGAATCTGCGGCGCTTCCGCCCCGACCGGAACATGATCGGCCGGATTCTTGCCATCGGCGTGCCGTCGATCATCATGATCGCCATCGGCTCGATCATGACCTATTGCTTCAACCGCGTCCTCGGCCGCTTTAACGCCGTGTCCGAGGGCCTCGGCGAGGCGGGCATCAGCGTGTTTGGTGCCTACTTTAAGTTGCAGAGCTTCGTGTTCATGCCCGTGTTCGGCATTAACAACGCCGTGCTGGCCATTTCCGCGTTCAACTACGGCGCGCGCAAGCCTGAACGCATCACCGCCGTCCTGCGCTGGGGCATCACCTACTCCTGCACGCTGATGGCGATCGGCATGACGGTATTCCTGCTGATTCCCGAAACGCTGCTGGGCATTTTCAATCCCGACCCGCTCATGCGGACCGTCGGCATTCCCGCGCTGCGGATTCTGTGCCTGCCGTTCATTCCGGCGGGCATGAGCATCATGTGCAGCGGCGTATTCCAGGCACTCGACCGCAGCATTTTCAGCATGATCGTGTCCATCTCGCGCCAGCTTCTGGTGCTGATTCCGGCGGCGTATCTGCTGTCGCTGAGCGGCAACATCGACGCGGTCTGGCTCTCCTACCCAATTGCCGAGGTCGTGTCGCTGCTGATTACCGCTGTGCTGATGCTTTCGCTTTACCGCAAAAAAATCCGCCCGTTGGCACAGCAGACGCTTGAAAACTGAACATTTTTATGATAAACTGAACTCAGTTACCCCACCGCCGCACGACCAACCCCGTGCGGCGGTTTTTGCAAATCGCCCGTTGAATGATTGCCCTACGGCTTCTACGGAAATTTTTTGGAACCCTTGCCCTCCGGCTTCGTCTAACAAGTAAAGACCCGGCGGAGGGCCGGGTAGGTAAAACAGAACTGAAAAGGAGTGGAATTTATGAAAAAGCTGACGATTTTGACCGTATTGGTGCTGATTTTGGCACTATTGGCAGGCTGCGCGAGTGGAAATAACCCCACCGAGGCCCCGACCGACGCGCCGACGGAGCCGGTGACGGAGGCAACGACCGAGCCGGACAACCTGTTCACCTTCACGCGCGAGAACTTCCCGCGCATGGACGGCTCGACCTCGATGGTCCCGCTGGGCGAGGCGATCGCAAGCGTCCTGCTGGGCGAGAGCCGCGATGCGGTGAGCGACCTCGTGCAATTTAACCGCACCACGCAGTCGTTCCGCAATCTGATGGCCGATTTCTGCGACATCCTGATCGTCGGCGAGCCGAACGCCGCCGTGTATGACGAAATGGAGAATGCGCATTTTGAGGCCGACATTGAAACCATCGCGACCGATGCGCTCGTATTCGTCGTGAACGCGAACAACCCGGTGGATAATCTGACGACCGAGCAGGTACGCAAGATCTATTCCGGCGAGATCACCAACTGGAGCGAGGTCGGCGGCGACGACGCGCCCATCGAGGCCTTCCAGCGCAACGAGAACGCCGGTTCGCAGGCGCTGATGCTCAAGCTCGTCATGCAGGAAACACCGATGATGGACGCGCCCGAGGCGTACATCGTTTCCAGCATGGGCGGCCTCATGGAGGCGGTCAAGAGCTACGACAATTCTGCGAACGCCATCGGCTATTCCGTGTACTATTACGCGAATGATATGCAAATGGCGCAGGGGCTGAAGATTCTGTCCATCGACGGCGTTGCTCCCTCGGCGGAAACCATCCGCAGCGGAGAGTATCCGCACCGTAACGCGTATTACTGCGTCATCCCGGCCAAGGCGGCTGCCGATGCGCCGAACCGCATCCTTTACGAATGGCTCATGACCGAGGAGGGCCAGCGCCTGATCGCAGCGGAGGGCTACGTTTCCACGCTGGAGATCAAGGACTGACCGGCCGAAAAGAGAGGAAAATGCAATGAAACGTACGATTTCCATGCTGCTGCTCGGTGCGCTGCTGCTGGGCCTGCTCAGCGGCTGCGCAGCGCAGCCAACGCCGACGGAGCCGACGAGCGAACCGGCAACCGAGTCGGCGACCCTCGCACCGCCGAAGGAATACACCGTGACCCCCGGCGGCGTCGCGGTCAACACAAGCTATGATGCCTACACGATAAGGGACCGGAAGGTCACGCCGCGCTTCACCCGCCTGTCAGACGACCCGATGCCGGAGCTGACGGCGCGGGACGACTACGGTGCGCTCTACCCCTACGTCGGCGGGGTGACCGACGCGGGTTACATGACCTCCCCGGTCTACGGCTTCGCCGACGCGAAGGGACGGCTCGTCACCGACCCGGTTTACAGCGCCATCAATCAGGCCCGCAACGACGACGGCACGCAGTGCATTTGGCTCTTCCGGCAGATCCATTTGACGGAATACATCGATGCCGACGGCGTTAGCTATCCGGACGGTGAGGAGTACCTCGGCTTCGCAACGCCGGACGGCTCGTTTGCCACGGACTGCCGCTACGGCCGCATCTACACGGCCGACAGCTTCCTGCTGTGCGTCTATCCGACAGACACAAACGCGGACGAGGTGGCACGTTTCGACGTGTATGATTACACTGGGACGCTGCTCACGACCTCGGCAGACCTGCCCTACGGTGACCGGCTGGGCTCCTATTACTGGCAGCTCGACTGTATTGGCGACCTGCTCGTCATTCCGCTGCGCAACGGCGAATTTGAGGACTGGGACAACGGCACGCAGCGGGAGAATACGGATCTTTACCTGTTCACCCTCGACGGCGAACAGGTAGCCGGGCCGTTTGACTATCTCTACAGCCGGTCGGGCGGTTACGTCTGCGTCGAGCAGGCGGACCAGACCAGCGCCGTGCTGAAGCCCGACGGCAGCTTCATGTTTGGCCGCAGCTTCTACTCGATCAATCTCGACGCCCCCGACCGCTTTACCGTGAAAAGCAGCCAGAGCGACGACTACCATGTGATCGACGCGGAGGGCAACGAGATCTTCACCATTCCCGGCAACGACTACCTCTATTGGGAGGGGAGCTATTACGTTACAAGCAGCGAGAATGACAACGCCAACACCTTCCTCGACCGCGACGGCAATTTGATCGAGGGCGTGCAGGGCGGCGATTGGAACCCCATCACCGGCACGCGCGTTTTCTCCCGGACCTCCGGAACGACAACAACCTTCCGAAACATCGTCACCGGGCAGGAAATGACCAAAGAGCTTGGCATCGGCGGCTATGTCGCCTCCTGCACCTACCGCGACGGCACGGAGTTCCCGTATTTCGTCGTTGTCAGCGGCAGCGAACGGGACAGCTATCTCTGCGTGGACACCGCGATTTATAACGAGCAGCTCGAGGCCGTGCTGACCTTCCGGGGAAATTGCTACACGGTCTACGACAGCTCAGACGATACAACGCCCTATCTGGTCGTCAACGTCAACAACGAACTGACGTTCTATGACGCAAATCTGACACCGCAGTTCACCGTTCCCGGCAATCTGCGCAGCGGCCTGTCGCTCAACAACGGCATCCTGACCTGCTATGACGACCGCGCCTCCTATGTCTATGACATGACTGGCAAGCAGCTCATCTGCTACCCCCTGTACAGCCTGCTGGACGACTGATGCGGCCGCTCCGCTTGCCGGCCGGAGCGAAGCGACGTGACGATCTCGCGTAAAATGTTCCGTATTCGCAGAAACCTTCCGAAAGGTTCAAGCAATTCCGTGAGATCTCCACGGCCCCTTCCGGTGTGTATCGTTTGTTTGGTATCCCTTTTGGCATTAAAATCACCCCGTCTGTTAGACATTATCCCACATTGTCTAACAGATGGGGTGCTGTTCCTTCGTTCCTGCGGCTTTCTCTCTGATTACAGTGCCTTCAGAATGGCGAGGAGATAGTCCCATGTGCGGGCGACGGAGGCGATATCCAGTCGCTCGCGGGAGGTGTGGATGTCGTGCATCTGCGGGCCGAAGGACACTGCGTCCAGGCCGGGCAGCGCGTCGGAGAAGATGCCGCATTCCAGTCCGGCGTGGATGGCCTCGACGACGGGCTTTTTCCCGTAAAGCTGCTCGAACGTATCGACCATGACCGTGCGCAGGCGGGATTCCTTCCGATACTCCCACGCGGGGTACGCGCCGGACTCGCTATAGACAGCGCCAAAGGTCGCGCCGGTGTGCTGCAGCGTTTCGATTAGCGCGGCCTTTTCCGCGTTGACCGAGCTGCGGACGGAGAAGGTCATCGTCACGTCGGCTGCCCCGGTCTTGAGAATACCGAGGTTCAGCGAGGTCTGCACCAGCCCTTTCATATCGCTGCTCATCGCCTGCACACCGTTGGGCAGGGCGTTGAGCAGCCCCAGCACGGCCTTCGTGCTGGCCTCGGACATAGGGTCGAGGGTGGGCTGCGCCGGTTCGACGAAGAATTCCGCCGCCGTTTCCCCGGCGGGAAGCGCCGCGCGGATCGTTTCCCACCGCGCCGCCAGCCGCGTTTCCACATCCGGGTCACACGTTACGACGATCGCTGTGCTCTCGCGCGGGATGGCGTTGTCCTTGCTGCCGCCGTCAACGCCGACAAGATGCACCGGAAGTCCTGCAAGGAGCTGCGCGAGCACCTTATTGGCGTTGGCGCGACCCTTGTTGATCTCCACGCCGCTGTGGCCGCCCGTCAGCTTCCGCACACCGACGCGCAGGGCCTTACCGCTGCCGCAGGCCGTCCGCTCGACGGGCAGCGTCAGCCTCGAGGTCGCGCCGCCGGCACAGCTTACGGTCAAAACCCCCTCATCCTCGGAGTCGCAGTTGAGCAGCACGCGGCCGTGCAGCAGCGACATATCCAGCGCCGCCGCACCGAGCATTCCGATCTCCTCGTCCACGGTGAACACCGCCTCAAGCGCCGGGTGGGCGATATCGTCCGCCGCCAGCACCGCCAGCGCATAGGCCACGGCAATGCCGTCGTCGCCGCCGAGCGTCGTGCCTTTGGCGAAGATGTACTCGCCGTCGTGCGCAAGGCGCAGGCCGTCGCGCGTAAAATCGATATCGCAGTCGGCATCCTTTTCGCAGACCATATCCAAATGTCCCTGCAAAATGACCGTCGGATGCTCCTCATAGCCGGGCGTCGCGCCCTTATAAATCACGATATTATTCGCCGCGTCCTGCACATAGCGCAGTCCGTGCTCCTGCGCAAAGGCGGCGCAGTAGTCCGAGATGCGCTTGGTGTCGCGCGAGCCGTGCGGAATGGCGCACAGCGCCTCAAAATATTCCAGCGCCGCAGCCGGGCGCAGTCCCTGTAGTACTTTCATGGCAATTCTCCTTCCGGCGGGGTCGCCGCCGTGCATATTTTAGCACACTTTTCTGCCGCAGGCAACCATTTCCTCTTGCGGTCTGCGGAATTGTTGGATATACTGTTGGTAAAAGGAGGAATGTTTTTATGATTATGGACGGTTGTCAGGGAAAGCCGCGCACGCCGACGCTGGAGGAAAAAATCTGCCCGCAGTGCGGTAATCCCATCGAGATTTTTTCCACGGACACACAGGTGACCTGCGAGGTCTGCGGCTTTGTTGCGTATAACGATAGCCTGAGCTGCGTGCAGTGGTGCAAATATGCCCGCCAATGCGTCGGCGACGAGATGTACGAGCGGATGATGGAGATCGCCGCGCAGCAGAAGCGAAAACCGAAACAGGAGGACAAAAAATGAAGCAGCGATTGCTTGCCGCCCTGCTGGCGCTGGCGCTGCTGTGCGCGGTATTTCCGGCACAGGCTGCCGCGGCGGCGCCGCAGGTTAAAAATATCATTCTTATGATCCCCGACGGCGGCGGCTTCGGCAATTATGACCTTGCCGAGGCGGCCAAGCTGGCCGGAACCGGCGTCAAGGGGCAGCGGACCCCCATCACGACGGACGCCATCGCCGGAGAGACGCACAACGGCCTGTACCTTTCGGGCTACCTGATCGGCACGGCGCGGACGCGTTCGTCAAACAAAGCGGTGACGGACTCCGCCGCCGGAGGAACCGCGATTTCCAGCGGCTACCGCACCGTCAACAGCCGCGTCGGTATGGATCCGGACGGCGTGCCGCGCCCCTCGCTGCTCGAGGCGGCGCAGGCCGACGGCAAGGCCACTGGCATCGTCACGACCAGCTACTGGACGGACGCGACGCCCGCCGCCTTTGCCGCGCACGTGAAAACGCGCGGCCAGACCGACCGGATCGCCGCGCAGATGCTGCGGCACAACCTTGACCTTCTGCTCGGCGGCGGCTCGGACGGCGACTCGACCGGAAGCGTCACGGCGGAGCAGGAGGGCTATACCGTCGTGACCGACGCCGAATCGCTTGCCGCGGCAGTCGCGCGGGGCGAGAAGCGCATCTGGAGCCGCTTCAGCGAGGCGGGTAAGCCCATGGAGACCGACCGCAAGCCCTCGACGCAGCCGACGCTGCTGGAAATGACGGCGGCGGCCATTGCGGTGCTTTCCGCTGACGCGGACGGCTTTTTCCTGCTCGTCGAGGGCGGCTGCGTGGACAAGAAGGCCCACGCGCAGGACGCGCGAACGGCGGCGGCGGAGTATCTGGCCTTTGACGAGGCGTTTGCCTATGCCGTCAACTGGGCCAAGCAGGACGGCAGCACCGCCGTGCTCGCCGTCCCTGATCACGACACCGGCGCGCTGGACGTCAACGACCTCGACGCGGCGCTTCAAGACCTCCAAAACGGCATCAAGCCGACCGACAGCATTACATGGAACACGCCCGGCGACCATTCGGCGCAGAATGTGGGCATCTGGTACTATGGGCCGGAGACGGCGCGGGAGACCTTTCTGCAAACGGTCGGTCTGCCCACGCAGGCAGGAACCGTGCGAACCGGAGAATTCTACAGCGGCACGCAGATCAACGAGGCCTATGCCGTCGATAATTACCGGCTGGCCGCAGGGCTTGCGGAAATTGCGGGGCTGGATCTGACGGCGGCGCGGCTGTTTACGCCGCTGGACGGCAGCGTGACGGCTGTCGAGGCGGACACCGCCGCGTTTGCCCTTCCGGACGGAAGCCTGCAGGCCTTTCCCTACGGCATTGCAGTCCGCTCCGAGGAGGACATGCCGCGCCTGTATGTGCCGGAGATCGTCGCGCGGCGGCTGCGCAGCGCCGCCGCGCCGTTTACCGACGTGGCGCAGGGGCAGTGGTATTTTTCTGACGTGCAGACCGCGTACCTCCGCTTCTGGATGGAGGGCACGGGGCGCGGGCGCTTCTCGCCGGAGGATGGGATGAGCCGCGCCATGTTCGTTACGGTGCTCTGGCGCATTGCAGGCCGTCCGGCGGGCGGCGTGACCGCCTTTACCGACGTGCCGGATGGGCAGTGGTACAGCGGCGCCGTCGCGTGGGCCGCGCAGGAGGGCATCGTGCTCGGCACTACCCGGACGACCTTCTCCCCCGACGAGGCGCTGACGCGGGAGCAGCTTGCCACGATTCTCCTGCGGTATGCGGAGAAAAACGCGCTGGACGAGGCGGCGCGCAGCAGCCTGAGCGGCTTTGCCGACGGCGCGTCCGTCAGTCCCTACGCGCGCGAGGCAATGTGCTGGGCCGTCGGCGCGGGGATTTTCAAGGGCTCGGACGGGCTGCTGCTGCCGCAGGACGGCGCCACCCGCGCCCAAGCCGCCGCCGTTCTGGTGCGGTTTTTGGGAAAGTAATAGCGACTACGCAAACGTCCCACCTATGTCATTGCGCGAAGCGACGCGGCAATCTTGCGCAGGCAGCTCCGAATCCGCCGAAATGCGTCGAAAAATAATTGCGCACGGAGTCTTTTCCTGCTCCGTGCGCTTTTTCGCGCTTGCATCTGACCGTGGTTTTGCGTATAATGGTCTATAGAATATTTACATAAGGAGAACGAGCATGGAAATTACGAAGGATATTCGCTACATCGGCGTGAATGACCGCAGACTCGACCTGTTTGAGGGGCAGTATTCCGTCCCGAACGGCATGGCGTACAACTCCTATGCGGTGCTGGACGAAAAAATTGCCGTGCTGGATACGGTGGAGGCGCATTTCGGGGCGCAGTGGCTGGCGCAGCTTGCCGAGGCGCTGGACGGCCGCAAGCCGGACTACCTGATCGTGCAGCATATGGAGCCGGATCATTCGGCGAACATCCGCACCTTTACCGAGGCATATCCGGAGGCCGTGGTCGTCGGAAACAGCCAAACCTTCCGCCTGATCGACGCGTTTTTCGGCGCGGATGCCTGCCCGAACCGCCTGACGGTGGAAAACGGCGGCACTCTCTGCCTCGGCCGGCACACGCTGACCTTCCTCTTTGCGCCGATGGTCCACTGGCCGGAGGTCATGGTTACCTACGATGCGGCCGACCGGGTGCTCTTTTCCGCCGATGCCTTCGGCAAGTTCGGCGCGCTGGATGCCGACGAGGACTGGGCCTGTGAGGCGCGGCGGTATTACATCGGCATTGTCGGCAAATACGGCGCGCAGGTGCAGATGCTGCTGAAAAAGGCGGCGGCGCTGGAGCTTGCGGCGATCTGCCCGCTGCACGGCCCGGTGCTGACGGAAAATCTCGGATACTATCTGAATCTCTATCACATTTGGTCGTCTTACACGCCAGAGGACGAGGGCGTCTGTATCGCCTATACCTCCGTCTACGGCCACACGAGGGAGGCAGTCGAGCTGCTTGCCGAAAAGCTGCGTGAGAAGGGCAGAACCGTCGTTTTGCACGATCTTGCCCGCTGCGACCGCTCCAAAGCGGTGGAGGATGCCTTCCGCTACGATCGCCTCGTGCTCGCAACAACGACCTATAACCCGGAGCTTTTCCCGTTCATGCGCGAGTTCATCTCCGAGCTCACCGAGCGTGGCTACCGCGGCAGAAAGATAGGACTTGTCGAGAACGGCTCATGGGCTCCGATGGCTGCTAAGGTAATGCGCGGCATGCTCGAGGGCTGTAAGGATATCACCTTCACCGACACGACAGTCCGTATCCTCTCCGCCCTCTCCGAGGAATCCCGCGCCGCCGTCGATGCAATGGCGGATGAGCTGATGCAGGACTGAGCGGCACGATTCCCCGTGTGGCATGGAGAAGCGTCTCCCCGAATATAATCATCTGAGAAACCGCGAAGGGAGACCCCATGTCATTCTGCGATAAAAGCCGCGCCGACCGCGTCAAAACAAAAATCACCTTCCCGACCCTATCGGTCTGTTCCCTTGCGCTCTGGCTCGCCGTCGAGCCCGACGGCGCCACCCTCCTTACTATGCTCGCCGCGCTGCTGCACGAAGCG
>OIZL01000742.1_pt1 | contig 21742 bp, 13 predicted proteins | sample 1588541 | NCBI WGS metagenome assembly OIZL01 (sample SAMN03283285) | human gut metagenome | biome: human-associated habitat; material: feces | host: Homo sapiens | place: Peru | collected 2012 | reverse complement strand
TGAACTAGGGTTCTAAAAATTCTTTTTTAGTGTCCACTTTTTGTTGACTAATTCAATTACTCAGAATCCTTCTCTTTTTTCTTATCTTTATTTTTATTCTTTCTTTGAATACCATAGTGCTCTCTAACTAACTCTTCAATCTCTTTCTTAAAGTCCTCATTATTCTTAAATAATAACTTAACATTTTCTCTTCCTTGAGCAAGCTTCTCACCCTTATATGAATACCAAGCACCACTCTTCTCAATAATATTAGCATCAGCTGCTAAGTCTACTAACTCACCATCTTGACTAACACCCTCACCATACATAATATCTACACTCGCTGTCTTAAATGGTGGAGCTACCTTATTCTTAACAACCTTAATATTAGTCTTATTACCAATAACATCAGTTCCACTCTTAATTTGTTCTCCTCTTCTAATATCAAGTCTAACTGAAGAATAATATTTCAAAGCCTTTCCGCCAGGAGTAGTCTCTGGATTACCAAACATTACTCCTACTTTTTCACGTAATTGATTAATAAAAATCACAATTGTATTTGTCTTATTAATAGAACCAGATAACTTTCTTAAAGCTTGAGACATAAGTCTTGCTTGAAGTCCAACATGACTATCTCCCATCTCTCCATCTATTTCCGCTTGAGGAACTAATGCTGCTACTGAATCTATTACAATAATATTAACAGCTTCACTCTTAACAAGAGCATCACAAATCTCTAACGCTTGTTCTCCAGTATCAGGTTGACTTAATAATAATTCATCAATATTTACTCCCAAATGTGAAGCATACACTGGATCAAGAGAATGCTCCGCATCAATAAATGCCGCTCTTCCTCCCTCTTTTTGTACTTCTGCAATCGCATGAAGTGCAAAAGTAGTCTTACCAGAAGATTCTGGCCCATATATTTCAATAATCCTTCCCTTAGGATATCCACCTACACCTAAAGCCATATCCAAAGATAATGATCCACTAGGAACAACATCTATTTCAATATCCTTTTGTTCTCCTAGTTTCATAATAGCCCCTTTTCCAAACTGTTTTTCAATGTCCGCTAAAACTTGTGCTAAAGCTTTATCTTTTTCTACTGATTTACTCATATTTCCTCCCTCACTTACAGTACATTCTCATTATATAATACGTTTTTTTATTTGTCAAGAGTTTTTTCAAACATTTGTTTGTAAATTCTGCATATCTATAATTACAATTATTAAAAAACTGTTTCCAAGTATTTACATTTTTTATAAACGAAAGGAATAAGTAAATATAACTTATTCCCTTTTATTCATATTATTACTGCTCTAACTCTCTAATTAAATCATACGTTATAATATCATAAGATACTGATATTATTTTATCTGCATACTCACTATGACGACTTATATAATCATCCTCAATTACCCCACTAGTAATTGCATATGCTTCATTATTCTTAGCACTATAGTATATCTTATCTGTAATATAAGAACCATCCTTAAATACTACAATACCATCACTCTTCTTTAGATTCATAACATCTCTTCCTAAAGCATATTTATTATATATTCCTAACATATTACCAAGAGTAGGAGCTGCATCAATCATTCCCATTGGAGTATCTACTTCTATACCTTTATCCATATCTTTACTCCAAATAATAAATGGCACTTTTCTATTAAGTTCATAATCATAATCATTAAATTCCTTATATCCAGGATCATCTGGAGTAAGAACTCTATCACTAACCGGATCATAATTATACATATAATCATATTGTTTCTTATCAAGTCTAGCATCATGATCTCCATATATTACAATAACCGTATTATCAAGTAATCCTTCCTTATCCATATCTTGAATAAATTGTCCTATTGCCTCATCCATATAATGAACTGCCTTAATATATCTACCAAGAGCCTTTCCTTCAAGATAATCTCTTACTATCGTCTCTCCATCTATTTCTACTGAAGAAGATAAATCATAATCACTATATTCATCTACTTCTTTCCATGGAGTATGATTAGTAAGAGTAATAAGTGTTCCATAATATGGCTTATTTAAAGTATTATTAATATCCTTTATCATTGGTACTACTTGTCTAAAGAATGACTTATCAGATAAACCAAGTCCATATTCTTCATCAATTACAAAACTACTCCTAGAATAAAACTTATCATATCCCATATTTAAATGCATTATATCTCTATTCCAAAAGTCTCCTACATTACCATGCATACTAAATACATAGTATCCCTTATCATGCATCATATTTTGAACTGTCTTAAATTTATTATTAGTATAATTAACAAAAACAGTACCATTATTAGCAGGCAATAAACTAGTAGCATAAGTAAACTCACTATCACTACTTGTTCCTACCCCTACTTGAGCATAAAAATTATTAAAATAAATTCCTGTATTAGCAAGTTTATTAATATTAGGAGTCACTTCTTCTCCATTAAAAGATAACCCTAAATTAAATCCTTGTAAACTTTCAGCATGAATTACTATTACATTCTTACCATTAAATATTCCTGTATAATCATTTACAAGAGGAGTATTTCTATTCTCTTCATAGTATTCTCTTACTTCTTTTAAAGCCTTATCATGACCAAATAAATTATCAAAAGATGGCTTCAAACTTTGTACAAAATCATCTAATTGATATATATATATTCCAAAATCATTAGCTACTGATACTCTATTCCATAGTTTAACAAATCTATTAAAAGAATAATATGGAGGTATTGCACAACCAATACCTAATATCAAAGTAGCCCCTATAATAAGTTCTTTAAATCTATTTTTAATATTATTCCCTTTATCTTTACTCTTTTTAATTACTATATATAATCCAATAAATACCCATAAATATATCCAATCAGTAGGCTTAATAGCAAAATCTAATACTGCATCCCCTACATCTTTTACAAATACCGAAGTAGCAAGTAATGATACAGATACATAAGAACTATAATAATTATAATATATTGCATTAATTACACAACAAGCTACCATATATAAAGATGTCAAGTAATAGTATAATATCCTATTATTCTTCTTTTTTATAAGTAGTGATAAACTACCTAGTACCATTACAAATCCTAGATCAAAAAACATTGCTCTAATAGCAAAAGTACCAGTAGTAATAAATCTTATCATAACTCCATTAATAAAATTAGCTATAACATAAAATAAAAGTACTGGCCTATTTTTCTTAATATCTATAAATGTATCCTTAATTATTTTTAATATTTTTTTCATATCTTTACCTTCTCTTTACACTTATAATTATATCATAGTTAATTAAAATAGACTACTATTATTTACTTTACTATTACTTTTTGTTATAATAATTATAATATTTGTATGTGGTGATATTATGAAATTATTTAAAAAATTAAATATAAATAAAAAAAATATTATAGAGTATTCTAAATTAATTATAGATAAAATAATTACTTTTATAAAAGATTATAAATATATCTTTTTTCTTGCCTTACCATTTATATCTATGGATATTATTACAAGACTATTTGGAAGAAATATAAACTTCTATAAACTATTTAGCTTATCTCCAAATATGTTTACAATTACCTGGATAATTCTATTCCTAGGATTAACCCTTGGATTCAAAAAAAGAATCGGTAAAATTATTTATCTAGTAATTAATTTAATATTTTTAATTGTTTTTTTAACTAATAATGTATATTACTCTATGACTAAAACTTTCTTTGATTTTAGTCTTCTAGAGTCAGCTTCTGAAGGTTCTCCTTATATTATGGATACCCTAATAAACACTAATTTACTCGTATACATATCTTGTATATTTATTATTGTATTAACCCTATATGTCTTAAAATATATTCCATATAAAACTAAAAATAATTACCCTGTATTATCTATTACCTTCTTAGTATTTTTAGTTATGCATCTTTTAACCCCATTAACTTTAGGTAAAGCATATAAAGAATTAACTTGGTCATCATGGCGTAATCCTCGTAATATTTATAACTCATTTAATGATAATAATAAATCCATGAAAATAAGTGGTCTATACGAATACACTATAAGAAACTTCTATATAACTTTTCTAAAAACCGAAGAACAAGAAAATAGTGAAGATATTACCTTCCTAGATGATTCTTATATCAAAAATACTGATAACTCTAATAAATATACTGGCTTATTCAAAGATAAAAATTTAATATTTATTCAATTTGAAGGATTAGATGACTGGCTATTAACTGAAGAAAATACTCCAACTATCTACTCCATGTTAAATAATTCTATCGTATTTAATAATCATTATTCTTATTATAATGGTGGAGGTTCTACTTTCAATTCAGAGTTTGCAGTAAATACTGGCTTTATTACTCCACTATCATATACTCAAAACGCTTATACATTTAATAAAAATAGTTTCCCATATTCAATGGCTAATCTATTTAAAAATATTGGATACACCATAAATGCCTTCCATATGAATACTGGAGAATACTATTCAAGAACTACTAACTATCAAAACTGGGGATATGATAACTATTATGGACTTATTGATATTAATGACTTTAAAGATGAAACATATCGTCTAGATCGTAATCTCATCCTAAATGAAAAATTTAACGAATTACTATTTAATAAAAAACCAAATGAAAAATTTGTCGATTATATTATTACTTATTCTGGACACTTACCATTCACTAATACCAAAGGAGTTTGTAAAATGCTCTATGAAGAAGATATAAATAATCTCTTATTAGAAAATCCTGATAATGATTATCCATTCGAAGAAATGTCTGAACTAGATTGTATTCGTCGCCAAGCAAAAGAAACTGACTATATGATGAAATTACTTCTACAAAAACTAGAAGAAAATAATTTACTAGATAATACCGTTATTGTTGCATTTACTGATCATTATCTATATACTATTGAAGACAAAACTATTCTAGATACCTATAAAGAAACATCTAATAATCTTATTAATAAAACTCCATTCTTTATCTGGAGTAAAGATATGAAACAAACTAAAGTAAATAAAGTTACTTCACAATTAAATATCCTACCAACTACCCTAAACTTGTTTGGTATTGAGTATAGTTCTAATAATTATATTGGTACTGATGCCCTAAGCCAAAACTATGAAGGAATAGTCTTCTTTAGTGATTATTCTTGGTTTGATGGTAACGTTTATGTAGAAAATGGCGAAGTAATAAATAACAAATATATTAGTGAATCTAACCTTGAAGAAAAAAACTACTATATTAGTTATATAACCAAAAAGAATGACTTAACTTTAAAATATAATTACTTTAAACACCATAAATAAATTTAAATATATATGATTTATATCATATTAAATATATAAAGAAAGTGAGTAAAAAAATATGAAAAAAATAAGTATTATTGTTCCATGCTACAATGAGGAACAAGCTATTCCCTACTTCTATGAGGAGATAACAAAAGTTGCTAAAGAAATGAAGAATGATTTTGAATTCATCTTTGTAAATGATGGTTCAAAAGACAAAACAATCGAAATTGTCAAAGAATATGCTAAAAAAGACAAACGTGTTAAATTCATTCATTTTTCAAGAAACTTTGGTAAAGAAGCCGCTATGTATGCTGGACTAGAATTATCTACTGGTGATTATGTTGCTATAATGGATGCTGATCTTCAAGACCCACCAGCCCTATTACCACAAATGGTTAGTATTCTAGAAGATGAAAATAGTGATTATGATAGTGTTGGTACAAGAAGAGTCACGCGTAAAGGAGAACCTCCAATCAGAAGTTTCTTTGCAAGAAAGTTCTATAAAATTATTAATAAAATGTCTAAAATAGAAATGGTTGATGGTGCTCGTGATTATCGTCTAATGAAAAGACAAGTAGTAAACTCTATCCTTGAACTAAAAGAATATAATCGTTATTCAAAAGGTTTATTTGAATTTGTTGGTTATAATACTAAATGGTTAGAATTTGAAAACGTAGAACGTGTTGCTGGAGAAACTAAATGGTCATTCTGGAAACTATTTTTGTATGCCATCGAAGGTATCGTAGCTTTCTCAACTGCTCCATTAGCCATTGCTTCTATCGTTGGTTTTATCTTCTGCTTAGTATCATTCATTATGATATTAGTAATAATTATTAAAACTCTTGCCTTTGGTGACCCAACAACAGGTTGGCCAAGCCTTGTATGTATCATCTTCTTTGTAAGTGGTATCCAATTATTCTGCCTTGGTATCATTGGAGAGTACCTTTCAAAAACTTACCTTGAAACTAAAAAAAGACCAATATATATTATTAAAGAAACTAACTTGGAGTAAATTATGCTATCATTCTTAAAAAAACATAAAGAAGAACTAATACTTGTAATTACCACTCTATTAATAGTATTAATATCCACTCACTTCACTAACATGTTTGGTTCAAACACTGACTGGATTAATCAACATACTGTTATACCCGAGTACTTTAGACAAACATTCTATAAAACAGGCTCACTTATTCCTAATCTTGCTCTAAATTATGGTGCTGGAGAAAATATCTATAACTTTTCTTATTATGGGTTCCTAAGTCCCCTAATCTTACCATCATACCTCTTACCATTTATTAGTATGACTACCTATATGACAATCATAGATATCCTTGTAGTAATGACATCAGCAATTCTATTTTATCACTTCCTAAAAAAACATGATTTTGATTCCCATATATCACTAACCGTATCCCTACTTCTAGTGTTATCAGCACCATTTATTTTCCAAATGCATCGTCATATCATGTTTGTTAACTATATGCCATTTCTTATATTAAGCTTATTCGGAGTAGACAAATTACTTAAAGAAAACAAAAAAAACCTACTTATAATAAGTATCTTCCTAATGATTATGACAAGTTATTATTATAGTGTATGTGGTCTTCTAGTACTAGGTATCTATTATCTTATGGAATACTTCAAAATAAATAAAAATATCACTACAAAGAAATTTATCAAAGATTTATTTCTATTTATATTCTATATTCTTATAGGAGTATTATTAAGTTCTATTCTCTTAATACCTACTATATATACCCTATTACAAGGCCGTGGTACCACCGAATCATCTTACTCATTAATATCACTCCTAACACCATACCTACGTATTCATAAAATATTCTGTGGAACATATGCCATAGGCTTATCATTAATTGCTTTCATTGCACTATTATATTTATTCTATACAAAAAAAACATCTTATATTATTGGAGCATCATGTACCGTATTAGTATTATTTATACCTATATTTCGCTATCTCTTAAATGGTGGCCTATATCTAAGAGAAAAATGCTTTATACCCTTTTTACCACTACTTGCATATTTTATAGCTATATTTCTAAAAGACTTACTAAATAACAAAATAAAACTATCACGTTTTATCCCACTTATTACAATTATATTAGGACTCCTATATTATTTTAATAGAAAAGAATACTGTTATCTTATCATAATCGGTTTCATTATAATATTATTAATCTATCAAAAATATCCAAAAAAAATCCTAATTACTAGTTATCTCATCATAACAAGCCTAATAGTATGTATTGGAGAAAATCTAGGAGAAGATTATATATCTAAAAAAGAATACTACCAAATATTTAATAATGAAACAAAAAAAGAAATAACCACCATTCTAAATACCGACTCATCCTTCTATCGAATGAATAATCTAGATAACCCAACAACTACAGTGAATAAAATATATGATAATAGATATCTAACTACCAATATTTACTCTAGTACATATAATAATGATTACTTAACATTCGTAAGAGAAGAATTCAAAAATAGTATGTTAGATTATAATTATTTCCTATATTCTGCTAATAAGAATATCTTATTTAATACATTTATGGGTACCAAATATCTCTATTCAAGTACCAATCCAGGAATGGGATACACTAAAATAAGTAATAATATCTATCAAAACAATACCGCATTTCCAATAATATATACTATGAATAATCTAACAAGCCTAAGTACTTATCAAAACTATTCATATCCATATAACATTGAATTATTACTAAAAAGTGCCATTATAGATAACGTTAATGATTCTAATATAACTACCACTATTGAACCTATTAATCTAAAATATACCCTATCATCATCTAATAACGTTATAATTAATAAAAATGATACCAACTATACCCTACTAGTAGAAAATGATATAGGTAATATTAAATTATCACTAGATAAACCACTAACTAATAAATTATTATTTATAAATATTGAAGGTCTAGAAGAAAACACTTGTAGTATTGATAATATTGAAATGACTATTAATAACGTTAGTAATATCTTAACATGTAAAACATGGATCTATAAAAATAAAAATAATACCTTCCACTATCTAATTAATGACGCCTACTTAGATACTCTAAATATTACATTAAAGAAAGGCACTTATAATATTACCAATATATCTACTTATATAATGGACTATAATATACTAACCACCCTAAAAGATAATATTACTCCATTAAACATAACATCTACAAGTAGTGATATAATTACTGGTAATATAACTACTAATGAAGATACTTATCTAATAACTTCTATCCCTTATGACAAAGGATTTAAAATATATATAGATAATATCGAAACAGAAATAATAAAAGTAAATACTGCCTTTCTAGGAGCCAAACTACCTAAAGGTACACATGAAATAACTATTAAATATAATACCCCATGGCTACATACTGGTATATTATTATCAATAACTGGTTTAATATTCTATCTAATAATTATCTATAAAGAAAGGAATAATAATGAAAAAAATAAAAGAACTATATCTAAAATATAAAGAACTAATTAATTACTTAATCTTTGGAGTACTAACAACAGTAGTTAGTCTAGGTACTTATTACATTCTAGTATTAACAATATTAGATGCTAATAATCCCATAGAACTCCAAATAGCTAATATTATTGCCTGGATAACTTGTGTAACATTTGCCTATATCACTAATAAAAAATATGTCTTTGCTCCCAGTAATAAAAGCATCATAAAAGAAATGATTGAATTCTATTCATCTAGACTCCTATCATTATTTATAGATATGGGACTAATGTTTCTTCTAGTATCAACATTACACTTTAATGATAAAATAGTTAAAATAATTATCCAAATAATAATCATAATATTAAACTATATCCTAAGTAAATTAATCGTATTCAAAAAGAAGTCATAATCACATTGACTTCTTTATTTTGGCTCAATAAAATCTGGTGTGGAGTAAAATTTACATAGTTCATTATTTTAAAAATAGACTTTGGAGTAGAAAACTTAATTAACTATTTTTTGACTTTGAAGTCATTTTTCTTTTAACTGATCCACTAATCTTACCATTAAATATGTATAATATTCTTCCTCTAAATAATTCAAAACTTTTATATCCAAATGCTATTCTTTTTATTACCTTTATTTTATTATTTATTCCTTCCGTATATCCATTACTATATCTATCATCTATAAATGAATTTAATATATATTCTTTCCACCTAGATATTGTTCCTGCCGATTCTACAAATTCAGGTATGTTTTTTTCTATACATTTACTCATCCATTTAGTTATTTGTTTTTCTACATCAATTTGGTTATAGTGGTGAACAATATCTAAAAATTCTTCTTTTAAATAATATCCTTCCATTAAATCATTTGATATTTTTAATATATCATCCAATATATCTACTGGTAAAACATCTACCATATGACCATTCTTATATCTTTTTGTAAATACCCACCAATTTATATCATTGCTATATTTCCTTAATAAACTAACATTCTTCTTATTCTTTAATAATTTATATTCTTTACTCTTATCTCCATATAATTTTTGTAATCTTATTCTTATATTATCTAGCGCATCCATGATATAAGTGGTATAATGAAATCGGTCTACAACATACTTTGCTTTGGGAAACATTGTTTTTGTGACCAATAAGTATGATTCGTACATATCCGATATTACGAACTCTACAGAATGTCTATTGTTACAGTATGTGAAATATTGTAATAGACGTTCTTTTTTTCTACTTGGTAATATATCTAATACTTTCTTATGTATTGGATCATTTATTATAAATGCATATTTACCTTCTACAGTATCTGCTTTAAATTCATCAAATGATATTACTCTAGGTAAATTAACTACATATTTAGGTATTCCTGAAATAATATCTAACATTTCGTTTTCTATTGATGTTATTGAAACTCTGTATTTTTCAGCAATATATTTTAAAGATAAATTATAATTTAATAAATCCCTTCTTATTTGTATTTTTACTTTATTTGAAATATTTCCTTTACTTGTATTTATATTTAATTCCTCAGTAAATATTTTTTTATATCTATAACAACGATATCTTTTCTTATATATAATTAAATCAACACTAGAACCACAGCTATCTAAATAGACACTTCTAATAAGTTTTAATTTACCATGTACTGAATCAGTAAATTTATTACATACAGGACATCTCACTTTTTTCTTTCTATTTTCTATAATAACTTCTATTAAACCATTACCTTTTTGAATAACATCAAGTATTTTAATACCCTTACTATTTAACCCCCACTAGTAAATAATAATCTTTCATTTAATACCTCCTTATCATTATTATTTACTTTATAATAACACATGAAAAAGAGATGACAATTTGTCATCTCAACTCCACACTAGATTTTATTGAACCACTATTTTTTAGTATAACAATAACTATCATTAATTTTAGTTCCAGAATTACAATAATAGTTAATGCCACGCCATTTATAACATGTAATTCCATTACTAGCTAAAGTCCATCCAGATGAACATGTTCTCTTAACAGAACAAGTATTACCACTGATTGAATATCCTGAAGGACATGAATTACAAACAGCATTAGTACCACTCATATGACAAGAAACTGTTTTATTTGAACTACCCTTTGTACATTTACATCCACCTATAGCAGTTCTACCAGCACCCACATAATCATAACCATCATCATGATCTGTACTTGTTACTGTAATTCCACAACTAGTACTATTTCCAGCATTATCTTCAGCTGTAAAAGTATAATCCTTAACAGCATTGATAGTAGCTGTCTTAGTAGCCTCACCTTTAATACCACTTCCGCCAGCATTATCCGAGAATGTTGCTGTAACTGTTGTACCACTTACTGTAATAGTACATGTTGGTGCTGTTGTATCAGATAATGTATATGCTGAAGATCTAATTGCAGCACTAACATTTCCAACGTTATCCTTAATTTTTGTACATATATAATAAGTACCAGTACCCGACAAAGTAAATGAATAAGAATTATTTGTCGATTCAGTATATCCACTTGTTGGACAAGTACTATTTGTAGTAAGAGCATACATATACGATGCTATTCCACTAACACTATCACTTGCACTTACAGTTCCCTTTAACGTTCCACTACTAAAACTGATTGAAATTGTACCACTAGGTGCTACCTTATCTATTTTATCAATGGTTATCGTTGATATCTTCTTATTTCCAGCCGCATCCTCTACATATACTGTATATGTATTGTTATCTGTCACTCTAATTACATTATCTGTCACTACTGTTCCGTTTGATGTAAAATAACTTTCTGTTTGATTTCCACTGGCATATTTTGTTGTCTTTATTCCAATATTATCTGATTTTGAAATATTTATATTATAGAAACTATTACTATACAGTTGACCCCACAACTTAAAGTTTCTTATTTTTATTGGTGGTTGTGAATATACACTACCAGTAGTAAAAGCAAACCTTAAATATTTGACATCTGTTCCAGAACAAGAAGAATAGCAATTCCATTTAATATTATTACTCCAAGTATTTAATGGTAGTTGTGGTGCATGTCCATTTCCAGTATATCCATTTTGAGCTTTTATGCTAGTTTTATTAACATCAAAATATTCAGTACTAGAAAGAATTCCACCATCACCTTTACCTGCATCACCAGTTGTAGAGTCATGTGATGTTGAAGCCGTCTCAGTATATCCATCATATGATACATGCCAACGTTCTCCGTCAACTTCATAATAACCTGAATATGCTGTTCCTGATTGAGATAATGTTAAAATACCATCACTTACACTACCTCCGGTTGGCATTGTCCAACCATCGAATCCTTCTTGATATGTTTCTTTTGTTAATGAAAGAGTCGGTGCTGTATTATCTACGTAAAATGGATTTGATACTTCAGTAGTACATAAACCATATACATTACATGCCTTAGCAATTAAATAATATGTACCAGTAGCACCTTCCAATGTATAAGTATTACCACTTGTAAAACTAGTATTTGGCATATCTGTCTTACTAGTAGAATATATATATTTAAGCGTTGAAGAATCAAGTTCAGTACTACCATTAGATACAGTTATCGTACTAGATACATCACCATTAACATACTTAGTATTACCATTAGTACTAAAAGATATCTTAGGATTAGTTGCAGTTTTAGCTGTAGGATCATATATGATTACTGATCGATATACAAAATCCCACCAGTTTGCTCCCGTATAATGATCATAAAAGAAAACTCCATTAAGATCTCCATTACCAAAATAACCGCCACGTCTTAACCAAGGATATTCCATATCCAAAAAGAGATTATAATCATTATACCAATTATTTGTTTCTGACAATCCATGTCCATAACATACACTACCATTACATGCCGTTAAAGGAGAAGTAGTAGTATATTCGTCATAATATTTACTATTCAATTTATTACTAAAACCTGCATCATTGGAATTGGAATTTGCTCCCCATGTAGTACTTGCTCCACTATAATATCCCATAACATAGTCCCATTTACCACCAGACATATCATATATTCCTGTTATATTTCCTGTAGTGCTCGCTACCTTTGTTAGATCTCTCATACTAGTTTTTGTATTAGTGTTATATTCAAGTAAATATCCATCCCAGGTATAAAACCCATATAAATTGTATTGCTCTGTCGAAGTCTGATCTGCATAAGTTTCATTTATTGGAGTACTTCCCCCTACATTGCCTCCACTTCTTCCTGTATAATCATAAGATGAATTGTTTACATATACTTCTCTGTTTACACCATACTTAGAGTGTGATAAGTATGCTGCTGTTCCCCATTCACTATTTTTCATCATATGAGAATTTGCATTTGCTGTTAACCCATAAGTACTATTTCCAGAGAATGCTACATTACCACTACTAAGAAGAGAGCCACCAGAAAACTTTAAAGATGAATCAAACATTACTGATACTTTTTGATCATAAATTGATATTTCTTCAGGAAGAATTGTTGGTTCGTCTAACGTACCTGTCGTTTCAAATTTACCTACCCAGATACCATTAAGTTCTAAATCTCCAAAAGTAAATCCTGGATGAGTTATGTAAGATCCTACTGTTGTACCAGTAGATTTTTTCATACTAGAATTTTCAAATTGAATATCTATCGTTTGTTCCTTGCCTTGAGAACTAGTACCTGTTTCCCATATTTTATAACTATACCTTGGAACATATGTATAATATGCTAAAATATTTTCTTCTGGTATTGTGATTCCACTATTCTCTTTATATTTACCTTGATTCTTAAAATCAAAATTAAATAACAAACCACTACTAGTAATATTTCCATTATAGTTATTACTAACCTCATCATCACTTAATGCTCTGTTATACATTCTTGCTTCATACATTGTACCATTAAAGTATGATTGCACACATCTATTACCATATGGATTACATCCTAAAAAGTAATGAGTATTTCCTAATGGATCACGCTTTGTTCCTGAATAAGCTGTCGTTCCTACTAAAACACCATCAACATATATTTTTACACTACTACCAGTAAATACCCCCGTTAACAAATATTTTCTATTTGCCTCTAATACTTCTCCAGTTTCTGGTCCAATATATTTATAAGTACCTGAATCAAACACTCCCATTCCAAATTTTCCTTTATATAATGCAATGCCATTTCCACCTTCTTCAAGGTTTCCAATCAAATACATTTCACCATCATAATCAATTGAACTGGCACTAATCATTGTTTCCAAAGTAAAACCATTGCTCAAAGAAGAAATAGAATATTCTGGTAAAAGAACGCCATCATTCACTCCATCAAATACTAATCCTTCATCATTGAATGTAGCTCCAGTAATTGTATTAGCAGTATTATTTCCAGATAAATCTTCAACTGTATTATTAATTTGTACAACATTATTTTTATATTCTTTTCTAAGATTAGTTTTTAAATCAAAATTAAATAACAAATTATCACCAGTAATATTTTGATTATAATTATTTTTTACTTCAGCATCATTTAATGCTCTTTTATACATTCTAGCTTCATACATCGTACCATCAAAATATGAATATTGGCAATAATCTGCTTTTGGATTACATCCCAAAAAGTAATGAGTATCACCAACTGGATCATTAATTGTTCCCGAAAAGCTTGTCGTTGCTACTAATTCTCCATCAATATACACTTTTACACTACTACCAGTAAATACTCCAGTTAACAAGTATTTTTTATTTGTTTCTAGTGCATTAGGAGCAATAGCAGCTACATATTTAGAAGTTGTTGCATTATATACATACATTCCAAATTTTCCATCAAATATTCCAATACCATTTCCACCTACATCAAGATTTGCAATAAAATATATTTCGTTAGATGAATCGTTAGCAGTCACTGAATCAGCACTAATCATAGCCTCCAAAGTAAAACCATTACTTAAAGATGAAGCAGAGTATTGTGGTAATAGAACGCTATCATCTACTCCATCAAATTCTAATCCCCCATTATTAAATATAGCTCCATTGATTGTACTCTCAGTATTATTAACTGACAAGTCTATTGCCTTATTAACCACCAATACTGCATTTGCCCATTCTTGATTGTTATAATTATACCAAGTAGAGTCATTTTCTGATATTGTTTTAACAGAAGTACCACTTGTCGTATCAAATACTACTGGTATTAAACCGTCTGGCACATCCACTACTATATTATTACTACTATCAAACTCTGCTCTTAATTCTGCATTAAAAGCTTTTCCTACTACATTAGTCTGTCCTTCTTCACTGCCATCAAGCCATATATATACTCTATATTTTTCTGTTGTTTTACCACTAATTGTATAATCATAAATAGTAATATTTTGATTTTCTTCTACATTACTAAAAGTATCAGTCTTAATCTCACTATAAGTACTTCCCCCATCAACACTCTTAGTAATTGTATATTTAAAATTACTATTCTTAAGTTCTTCAGCTATTGTATTTATTTTATAATACAATTTAAATTTCTTATCACTATTACTACTATTAACTGCATCTACATTAACATAGTCTTCGTTTTCATAAGATAACACAGGTAATATTTCAGTATCAATTTTGTAAGGTTTTAAAGTTACTTGAATATTATTAATATTTCCCACTGTTAACACTAATCTAGATTCACTAGTTCTCCATGAAAAATAAGCATAACTACCAACAAGCATTACTAAAAGCACTAGTATTCCCCATACTAAATATATCTTTTTTCTACCCATAGCACTACCTCTTATATAAACCCTTGAGTAATAACTTAAGGGTATTATTCTATCCTAAAACAATTATAACAAATATAAGAATTTATGTAAACATTAAATCGACGAAATAATAAATAAATGATAACCATTATACTATAACTTTAATATTATTCATTTTATATCTAATAATTATATACTCACCGATATTTTTTCACTAATAGAAAACTTATTATAATTCATTAATATCATATCAAAAAAACAAATGTTACAAATAAAACTAATGTTCTCAAAAAGAAACTATAAATGTTTTTTGATATAAATATATTTAATATTTTATTATTTCTTATAATATTTTATATATAAAAATAAATTTTTAAAAATAAAAATACCTAGTCATTAACTAGATATCTTATAATTTTATACTTTAACACCCATTATATCTCTCAAATTTCTTATAAACACTTTAAATATATTAGCCTTTTCTATATCATTCATAACTGTTATATCTCTAGAGTATAAATATCTTCCTTCTTCATATACATCTAACTTTCCTACTACATCTCCTTTCTTAACTGGAGCATTAATATTATTTGTATTTATTTCATAAGTAATATTTTTCTTACCTTTCTGATTATTATTTAATATAGTTATGTCTTCTTCCAACATTATATCTACATTTTCTATATCTCCTAAATTAACTCTTACATTACCTAAAGACTTATCTTTATTAACTACTTTATTTATACTATACATATTAAATCCATAATCTAACATAGCTAAAGTATCAGTAGTTCTATTATCAGTATTTTCTTCTCCCATTACTACACTAATAAGTCTCATATCATTCTTCATTCCCGTAGCCGTTAAACAATAACCAGCATTTCCTGTATATCCAGTCTTAAGTCCATCAATATAAGAATAAAATTTAACTAATTTATTAGTATTAACCAACCAAAACTTTTTAGCAGTATTCTTCCTTAAATAATCTTCATAAATCGAAGAAAATTCTAATATCTTCTCATGTCTAACTAATTCACGAGCCATTATTGACATATCATATGCTGATGAATAATGTCCCTCTGCATCTAACCCAGTAGAATTCATAAAATTAGTATTCCTTAGCCCCAAACTCTTAGCTTTATCATTCATAAGTTTAACAAAAGCCTTCTCTGTACCTGCTATCTTCTCAGCTAAAGCCACCGTAGCATCATTTCCACTAGCAATACAAATTCCCTTTACCAAGTCTTCTACCGTCATCATTTCATTAGTCTCAAGAAATATCTGACTTCCTCCCATCGAAGAAGCATTCTTAGATACTACTACTATATCATTCCATTTCAAATTACCATTTTCAATATTCTCCATTATTAAAATTAATGACATAATCTTCGTCATCGAAGCTGGAGCCAATCTCTCATTAGCATTCTTCTGATACATTACCTCTCCTGTAGAAGTCTCTATCAAAATAGCACTCTTAGCATTTTCTGCTAAATTTAACTCTTCTCCATATACCCTTATAGGTATAAATAAAATTAAAAAGATAAATATCCATATTTTTCTCATTTTCTCACCTAGTAAAAACTATGCAATTAAATTCTAAATATTAATATTTATCTTTAAATATCAATAAAGCTTTCTTCTGAAAATAATTACTCTTATCATACTCTATCCCTACTTCTTCTAGTGCATTCTTCATCTTATCAATAGTATCATACTTTAAATTAGCCTCTACTTCAATAAATAAATACTTATCATTTACATATTCTATTGCTAATTCAAGTCCATCTTTCTCATAAACCATTATATGATCATCTATTCTAATTAACTCTCTATCGTATCCTAAACATTTAACTATCTCCACTCCTGAAGAAGCATTCTCTATCCTGCAATTACATTTTCCCTGTTTTACGATATTCCCATCATCATCATACTCTTTATATTTATATGTTATATAATGTTTCCTATCATCAATACTCCTAATAAGTACACATTTACTAAGTATCTTAAGTATCTCTTTATCATTCTCACTACCATTAACTATCACATCCTTATACACCATATACATATCATGTAACATATAATCATCTATCTTTTTAAACCCTCTACTAATAATCTTATCAATTAATTCTTCACACCCATCATAAACCATAACAGTTATCTCATCTTCATACTTCATATAATACTCTCCTATAACTTAAAATCTATAAATATAGCTACCATTGCAATAATACTAATTAATTCTCCTAAAAATATAATTTTATTTAAACTAACTATATTATTAAGATAATTAATTATCTTATCCTTACCATCATTATCAACACTCTTTACTTTTTTAATATTATTACATACCCAATCATTAGCATTAATTAATATACTATTAATCATATATATAACTAAAGTACTAATAATAACTAGTATTAATCCTACCTTAGCATCACCTTTAGTATATGTAATAAAATTAACAATCACTGTAATTATAGGAAATATATATAATATCTTTAAATTACTAACAATATTTTTAAATATATTTATAAATTTATTACCTTTCTTATCAATTACTGACACTCCTGCTTCCATAAGGCCAATACCTATATGGCTTAAATCACTCCCGTAATAACTCTTGCTACTAAGCTTAATTACCCCTCTACGAGGATTATAATAACTAATTACTCCTGTATTTTCAATAATATTAATCATATCATATTCTTGTATTATATCCTTAGTAATATTAAAGCCATCATCATCACTTATCTTCTTACTCTTATTAATTAATATATTTAATAAATAACATATAAAAGAAATAATTATAAGTCCATTACTTATATATTTTAAAATTTCTATCATTTTATCACCATAACTAATATATCACATATTTCTAAAATAATAAATTATTTTTTATACAAAGAAAAAAACTACTGAGATAAAACTCAATAGTTTAATTTTGAACTAATTATTCAATAATTTCAGATACTGATCCAGCACCTACAGTTCTTCCACCTTCACGGATAGAGAACTTAGTTCCGTTTTCAACTGCGATTGGCGCAATTAATTCAACTGTCATAGTTACGTTATCACCAGGCATAACCATTTCTGTTCCTTCTGGTAATGTAATTACTCCAGTAACATCTGTAGTTCTGAAATAGAATTGAGGTCTATAGTTTGTAAAGAATGGAGTATGTCTTCCACCTTCTTCTTTAGAAAGTACATAAACTTGTGCTTTGAATTTCTTATGTGGATGAACACTTCCTGGTTTAGCAAGTACTTGTCCTCTTTCAACGTCTTCTCTAGAAATACCACGAAGTAATACACCAGCGTTATCTCCAGCTTCAGCGAAGTCTAATTGTTTTCTGAACATTTCAATACCAGTAACAACTGTTTTCTTAGTAGGTTTTAAACCAACGATTTCAACTTCATCGTTTAATTTTAACATACCTCTTTCAACACGACCAGTAACAACTGTTCCACGACCAGTAATTGTAAATACGTCTTCGATTGACATTAAGAATGGTTTGTCGTTATCTCTTTCTGGAGTTGGAATCCATTCATCAACTGCATCCATTAATTCATCAATCTTAGCAGTCCATGTAGGATCTCCTTCAAGAGCTTTAAGAGCAGAACCCCTAATAATTGGAGTATTATCTCCATCATAACCATATTCAGTTAATAATTCACGAATTTCCATCTCAACTAAGTCAAGAAGTTCAGGATCATCAACCATATCACATTTGTTCATGAATACTACCATTTTAGGTACTCCAACTTGACGAGCAAGTAAGATATGTTCTCTAGTTTGAGCCATAGGTCCATCAGTAGCAGCAATAACTAAGATTGCTCCATCCATTTGAGCTGCACCTGTAATCATGTTTTTAACATAGTCAGCATGTCCTGGACAGTCAACGTGTGCATAGTGTCTCTTTTCAGTACTGTACTCGATGTGAGCAGTATTGATTGTAATTCCTCTTTCTCTTTCTTCTGGTGCTTTATCGATATTAGCGAAATCAACTTTTTCATTTCCGTTTTTTCCAGCTAAGTGTGCAGATATAGCAGCAGTTAATGTAGTTTTACCATGGTCAACGTGACCAATTGTACCAATATTAACATGTGGTTTACTACGATCAAATTTTGCTTTTGCCATTTTAATTTTCCTCTCTTTCTTTCATATACATATATAATTTTAGCAAATTTTAAAATTTTTGCAAGTATTATTATTAATTTCCACCATTTTTCTTGATAATTTCTTCAGCAATAGACTTAGGAACTTCTTCATAGTGGTCCATTGTCATTGTAAATGTACCTCTACCTTGTGTATTAGATCTTAAGCTAGTTGCATATCCGAACATCTCAGCAAGTGGAACCATTGCTGTAAACGCAATAGCATTTCCTCTAGATTCTTGACCTAGTGGTTTACCTCTTCTTGAAGTAATATCTCCAATTACTCCACCAGTATATTCATCTGGTGCTACTACTACTACTTTCATAATTGGTTCAAGTAGTACTGGTTTACATTTAGTCTTAGCTTCTTTTAATGCTAATGAAGCTGCAATCTTGAATGCCATTTCTGATGAGTCAACATCATGATATGATCCAAAGAATAACGTAGCTTTAACATCAACCATTGGGTATCCAGCAAGAATACCAGATGCCATTGCTTCTTGTAATCCTTTATCAACTACTGGGATGTATTCACGAGGAACAACACCACCAACAATTTTATCAACGAATTCATATCCTTTTTCAGGATTTGGTTCAAATCTAATTTCAACGTGACCGTATTGTCCACGACCACCTGATTGCTTAATATGTTTTCCAACACAATCAGCAGCTTGTGTAATTGTTTCACGGTATGCTACTTGTGGAGCACCAACAGTTGCTTCAACACCAAATTCTCTTCTCATTCTATCAATTAGAACGTCTAGATGAAGTTCACCCATACCAGAAATAACTGTTTGACCAGTTTCATGATCAGTTTTCATCTTAAATGTTGGATCTTCTTCAGCTAACTTAGCTAAAGCAATACCCATCTTATCTTGGTCAGCCTTAGATTTTGGTTCTACTGCTTGTGAAATAACTGGTTCTGGGAATTCCATACCCTTAAGAATAGCAATTTTCTTCTCGTCGCATAAAGTATCAGCTGTAGTAGTATTCTTAAGACCTACTGCTGCCGCAATATCTCCAGCATAAACCTCATCAATTTCTTCTCTGTGGTTAGCATGCATTAATAAGATTCTTCCTACTCTTTCTTTTTCACCCTTAGTAGAATTCATTACATAAGATCCACTCTTTAAAGTACCAGAATATACTCTAAAGAAAGTAAGTTTTCCAACAAACGGATCAGTCATAACTTTAAATGCTAAAGCTGTAAATGGTTCAGAATCACTTGGATGTCTAAGTACCTCATTACCATTAGCATCTGTACACTCAATTGAAGGTACATCTAATGGACTAGGTAAATAATCAATTACAGCATCAAGAAGTGGCTTAATACCCATATTACCTAACGCTGTTCCACACATGAATGGAAAAAATTCTGCCTTTAAAGTAGCTTCTCTAATAGCTTTCTTTAAAAGTTCTACTGATACTTCTCCACCATCAAGGTATGTCATCATTAATTCTTCATCATAGTCAGCAACTGCTTCAATTAATATATTTCTATATTCTAAAGCTTTATCCTTTAAGTCTTCAGGAATTTCTATATCCTTAGCATTTTCATCTTGGCTTCCATCAAATTCTAAAGCAGTCATTGTAACTAAGTTAACAACTCCTCTAAATTCATTTTCAGCTCCGATTGGTAATTCGATAGCAGCAGTCTTAGCTCCAAGTCTATCTTTAACACTATTTAAACTCATATAGAAATCTGCACCCATCTTATCCATCTTATTAGAGAATATGATTCTAGGTACTTTGTATTCATTTGCTTGTCTCCATACAGTTTCACTTTGAGGTTCAACACCAGCTTGTGAATCTAGTAATAAAACAGCACCATCCAAAACTCTTAAACTTCTTTGTACTTCAATAGTAAAGTCTACGTGTCCTGGAGTATCTATAATATTGAATCTATGACCCTTCCAGTAAGCCGTAGTTGCTGCTGATGTAATTGTAATACCTCTCTCTTGTTCTTGTTCCATCCAGTCCATTTGGCTAGCTCCGTCATGAGTTTCCCCAATTTTATGAATCTTTCCTGTATGGTATAA
>OIZL01000740.1_pt1 | contig 21775 bp, 23 predicted proteins | sample 1588541 | NCBI WGS metagenome assembly OIZL01 (sample SAMN03283285) | human gut metagenome | biome: human-associated habitat; material: feces | host: Homo sapiens | place: Peru | collected 2012 | reverse complement strand
GGAGCATCATGACGCCCCTTTATGGATAAGCAGAACGAAGGAATTAAGGACCCTGAAGTAAAGGAGATCCCGTATGGCATGGGAGGTTAGGCTACCGTAAGGAGTTGGGGAAGAAAGGCCGATCATAGCAGAATAAGACGACGTCTTGTTTTGTGTACCCTAAACATCCGTATATCCATGATTCATGGCCGAGGGGAACGACATAGACTTAGAAGCAATCTCTATGAAAAATGAAAATGTGAGAAAAAGCGAGTTAACAAGAGAAAAACAAAGATTATTATGGGAGGATAAAAATATGGCTAGTAAAAATATTATGGAGTTACAGGAAGACTTGGCGAGACTGAAGCAAAAGGAAATCAGATTGAAAGAGGAACTTGCGTTAAAAAAGAAAGCTGCGGAGATAAGGACTCAAAAAGATCTAATAAAAAGGAAACTTGTTTTTGCAGAAATTTTTACAGAACAATTTGATGAAAAAATCTTGGACCATACAGATGAAATAAAATTTTTTATATCACAGCATACACAAGAAATTACGGATATTATAAGTACGTTTGGATACCAAGAGTAACTTAAAAATGTGAAAGGGATTCTTTCCTTTTGCTGGGGAGAACTTTTTAATCTTAATAGCGCAGTTATGAGTCTGTGAATATCACGACTCGGGTTTGGCACGGCACCTGTATAACTTGCAGGAGCTACGCCCTACCACCCAGGTAAAAAGAGAAAGGAATGTAATTATGGGAGGATATTTTAGGGTTGAGGTAAAGGTGGTAAGTAAAACCAGTCTTAGAATTAATGGCAGCATCGGAACTAACAGTGCGTTAAATGCTGCTGCATACATATCGGCAGATGTCATGGAAAGTAAGCCGATTAAAACTGCAGCCTATATCAGTGGTGCTGAAATGCATTGTGATCAGGAAGTGATTGCGGACTATAGTAATAAAAAAGGTGTGTTGTTTTCGGATGTTGTTTTGCCGGAAGGTGCACCTAAACGATTGCAGGATCCGGAAGTACTTTGGAATGAGGTGGAAAAACTGGAAAGCAGGCGAAAGGATTCCACCCTGTTTAGGGAGTGGATCTGTTCCCTTGAAAAACATTTGACCATGGAAGAAAAAATGAAAGTTGCCAAAGAATATGCAGAATCGCTTGCCAGTGAAGGTATGGCTGTATTTTATGCTATCCATCTAGGTCACGATGGGAATGATAATGACCATGTACATTATATGGGCACTGTTAGAGGCTTTGAAAACGGTGAATGGAAAAAAAGAAGAGTAAAACCCCAAGAATATATTTTGAATGAGAATGGAAATAGAATACCGATTATTGATAAATCTACAGGAGAACAGAAGAAAAATAAGGATGGCTCTTTGAGATGGAAAAAGACAAAAGTCCAGTACGAGGATGCTTTTAATCAATTACATTCTGGAAATGTGGAGAGATGGCGAAAGAGGTTTGCAGATCTTGAGAATCAATATCTGCCTGATGAATTTAAGGTAACAGCAGCTTCCTATGTGACACAAGGGATTGATAAAATACCGGGAAAACATCTGGGAAAAGCTGCCTATAATATGCAGCAGAAACTGGAAACTCAGGTCAATAGCCTTACTAAGGAAGAGCGAGCGGAATACCTTGAAAAAATATTAAAGCAGGTACAGTGTGATTACAGAGAAGCATACTATGAAAATTCCAGAGCATTATTACAGGAAAGAAATCGAATGAATATGCCGGAGAGCACAGAACATAGGGCACTAAGGAATGAAATTACAAGGGAGCTACATAAAAAATCAAAATACAGACCGCAAAAGAAGTATCTTTCCAATTTTCTGGGAAATGGGCATCTGCGGATAGAACATGCTCTTTGTGATATCGTTTCCTATTATAATGGAATACAAAATGACTATGAGAATGATACCTATGCGGATGTGGAAATGTATCTAAAAGCAACAGAGCTTGTAGTACAAGCTGAGAACTATCTGATTATAACGTTTACAACAGGTCTGACCAGACCGGCAGAAAACTTCATCGTCCAAAATGAATATGAATTGAAAAAAGAACTGCTTCGGCAATTGGGTGAAGAAATTCGAGAGACGGAAAAACAAATTTCACTTTTAGGAGGGGAAGAGAAGAGTGACGAAAATGGAACAGAGCAAATTGAGCAAAAACTTTCCGAATATAGAAACAGAATTACAGACATTAGAGACAGATCCATTGTTGCTACAGCAGACAGAATTGCTGAACATACTCGAGCAATCAGAGAAAGCCAGGAGCGGGTGGCAGAGTTTGGCAGAAGAACTGCAGAATCAGCTAGACAATTATCTGCAAAGCGATCAAAGCCATCTACAAAATCAATTAAAAAGATTATTAGGCGATAATGCGAAGCTCAGGCGAGATATGTGGCTAATGATGATTAAATTACGCTTTGAGGAACAGAAATGCAATCGATTTGAAAAAATCGCTATCGAAAATAGAAATAAAAGAAATGAGGAAAATGGTTTATGAATAAGTATATTGTAATAGATGCTAAAGATATAGCCGATATTGAGGAACCAATATTCGGGAAAAGATATGCAGAGAAAGAGGAGTACGTAGAATTATTACAGCGGATGCAGGATAAGTTTGAGGAATTTGAAACTATGGGTAAAGTATAGGCTCCGGAATATAAGAAAATTGATGATGTCATGGAAAAGAGACAGGAAGTAATAGATTATAATAATTTTATGAGAACCTTTGTCGGCATAGCAAACAGAATCACAGTGCGGTTGGAAGATGACGGTAAATATTACCCGGTTACGGATGGTGTGCATAGGTTATATATTGCAAAGAAATGTGGTCTGAAAGTATTGGTTAGCGTTGTAGATTAGGGAAAACAGGTGTCTGCAGTATTAGTTGTTGCAGACACCTGTTTGTGGTTGGTATAATAAAATAAAGGAAAGGGGTGAACCCAAAATTGTCCATGGAAGATACAAAAGGATACTTGAATAGCCGTAGAAATAGAGTAAAGGAACTCTGGGAACAGGGATATACTCTTGATGAAATTGGGAGATACTATGAAGTATCTACGGATACTATTAACAAGAGTCTTATTAAATGTCACATTAATTTTTATGACAGGATAACTAATTGTAAAAGACCTGAGGATTTTGAGTCACTCATGGAAAGACGTGATGGCTTAATGGAATCAGGTTTTTGGAGAAAACCTAAAATTTATACAGATACTGCTGGTAACTTGATTTTGGAAGAATTAATATGCGGATTTAGAGGCTCCATAATAGCGCAGGTTAACGGATGTGAAAGTAAAGATGTTATAAAAATCAGCGCGAATCCGGAATATTCCAAAATGATTAAGGAGGTCAGGACAGACAGAGAAAAAATCGCTAACGAAATATTGGGGAAGGTGACGGATTGGTCACTGGATGAGGTTAGTGAGTTTATTGGGCTCCCCAAAAGCAGAGTGCGCGAATTGGAAAATGCCCCAAAACATAGAAGGAGTGCAGATAAGAAAAATGGGGCACTGTCCTATAAGAAGGAAAATTTAGCAATGCGGATTGCGGATGAATTTTTGGCTGGAAAAAATCAGAAGATGATTGCGGATGAATTTGATTTATCCAGAGCAACCGTATCTAAATATCTAAAAATAATTATTATGCAAAATCCAGAAAAAGGTGTCTTGATAAAAGATAAGCTGAAGAATCATGGTGCTGATATAGTATGTAGCAAAAAAAAATTTATGGAGACGTATTCTGGTAAAGACGAAATATTAGCTATTTTACAAAAGGATTATGTACGAGAAGGGTGTCTGATACAGACACAAAGAAGTATTGCAAAGGAACTCGGAGTATCGGAACAGATTATACAGATGATATCAAAAGCTAATGGTTTTATTTCGTACAAAAATTGTAAATGGTCTGGAAAAGGTGTGGAAAAGTAAAAAGTTTCCACACCTTTTATCTTATTAAAATATTGTAATTATGGGGGTAAACTCCTTATAGTCAAAAAACAATTATAATATAAGGAAGAAATTTGTTTAGTTTTTTTCTAAATTCTAATTTAAAATTCTCGTATTTATTTTCTTATTATTAGGTTTCGATCGGAACCCATATCGCATGATGAGAATTTTCCAAAATTATAATTATTTTCTTTACAAAAATGTGAAAAAACACACAATCCCACTTTTGCTTTACATATAAAATTGAGACAGATTTATAAAAGATGACTTTGATTTTAAATGAAGTAAACTGCAAATAAAACTATCATGTAGAAATAATAGGGTTTTCTACTTTTGCTATACATATAGAAGCTGGAAACATTTTTCTGATGTAAGAAGGGAGGATTTTGTATTGAAAAAATTTTTTTCAGGGTTTCCAACCATATATATCAAAAATATATAGGTTTTCTACTTTTATTTTACATATTAAAATTGCAACAATAAAAATTTTGAAAATCCCAACAATTGGGTAAAGGGAGGACTAAATGAAAAAATCGTTAAAAAGTAGTACTAAAAATTATGCTAAGAAGATTACACAGCAAAAAAGAAAGGTACTTTTACAGGAGGTATCAAATGTGATCAAGCAGCACAATAGTTTTAAAAATGTGTATTTTTGGAAGTCACCGTCATTTGCTAGACTGCGCAGGCAATATGAAGAGCAGAATAGTACGCAGATAGACTTTATGTATGATGGACACTTGTATACATATTGGTGCAAACCAGAATGCTCTTGCAATTATATTAGATACTATCACCAATTTTTAATCGATCAAAAACCAGTGTTTGACGGTAAAAAGGTTACAGTTAGACAGTTTAAAAAAGTACAGGAAGAACTGCTTAATGCAATTAACGCGTATGACGAGAAACATGCTAAATAAATCTCGTTAACTAAATCAAGAATTTAAATGCCCGCCACGGAGGTCACGATGGTAAAAGGAGAAGGTATGATTTATAAAAAATATTATCATTGCGGAAAGGCTAAATTTGTAGGTGGTTATTGCACACCACCTCATGAGCAAATCGACGAAGATTTAGATGAAATTTACTGTGAAAACATGCTTTTTTTTGACGAGGAGAAGAGTCAATTTATTTTGGTACATAACAAATGGTACTTTTATGTTTCTCATTGTTATATTATTAGGAGCTCGGAAATAATTTCTGAGAAAGTTCTTGCTGATTTTATTTCTGAAAAATCAATGGAATGTAATTGGACAACATACTTAATTGACATAATGTATAACACGGGATTGAACGAAGAACAGATTTATTATGAGGAAAGCATTGCTTATAGGTAAGAAAATCATGGAGGGATTAATCTTATGAAAAAAATTACAAACTTCAATAAAAATATGGATGTTAATGGCGAAAACAAGAGAGTTACTATTGTAAAGAATGCATCAGACCAATTGTTTCATCTGGCTGAGGAATCTAATATACCAATATTTATTACCTATTACAGCCCACAACAAGGTTATCAATATACAAGCGTGCTTCCAGAAGAAAAAGATAAGGAAGATGTGTATTTAGAGATGCAAAAATTTAACAAATTCGTGAAGGTATGCATGGATTTAAATGAAGAAGGAAATAGTCATATTGATTGTGATGATTAGTCAAGATATCAGTGCTACCAGTACTGGGCATGCTGTATACCAAAATGGAGTAATGTAATGCTTCATTCGGGTATAGCAGTGGGTGCTAGAAAGTCTATATCAGATAGAAAAACAACTATGGTGAAACAGTTCCTTTTACTAGGGCTGACGCTAAATCATGGGCTATTCGGAAAGTGCACGATTGGTATGACTTGGATGCGGGTGATGATGAAGCAGAAACTATTTTGATTGGACAAGCAAGAATCAATGAATTTGAAAATATGTAGACAAAACTAAATATTTTTTGAGAAAAAACGCAAAAGAGTGATAAAAGGTTGAATAATCAGACCTTTCATCACTCATCTTGCGAATCAATTTCTAAATTCTTTAACGCATATTCGCAGCATTCCATGACAACATGGTTTAGAGACATATTTGTCTGCGAAGCTACACAATTAAGTTCTTCAAGCAGTTCCACTGGAAATCGTAATGTGCGATTAGCATACTCTTGTTTTTTTAAACTAAATTTTTCCATAGTTATACACCCTTTTTATTAAATTATAATTCATATATTTCCACATAAAAATGCGACGTATTTACACATAAATATTGCGTGTAATATTTACATAATTTATAGTTTGGTGTAATATAAAGATAATTTGTAAAATAATGACAAATAATAATTTTTAAATTGTGAAAGGAGATACATTGTGGAGAGTAATCAATTAAACAATCAGGCGAATGGACTTCCGAAGGAGTACCGTCCAATTAGTATGTGGGGGTATTTTGGTTACGAACTGCTGTTTTCAATCCCGTGTGTGGGATTTATTGTGCTTTTAGTTTTCTCGTTTGGTGGAACCAAGAATGTGAACTTGCGCAATTTTGCAAGATCGTATTTTTGCTTTTTGATCGTATTGGTAGTAATAGTCGCCGTCGCATTGCTAATAATCAGTAGCATTGCTGCAGGTAGTATGTACTAAATAATATTCAGAATGCAAAGGAATTAAAAGAATGAAGAAAAGAATTATGAAAACCATGCTAATGCTGATAATGTCGGCAATGTGTTTTTTAACACAAACTACTTCGTCATTGGCATACAAAGAAAGCGAGTATGAGGTTGATCCAGAAGAGGGGTTCTTTTATCTTAACAATGCAGATGGAGAAAACAAACTTCCTGTGACAATGTTTCTTTTAGTACAAGACAAATATGTTGATACAGATTTCAGAATCTCATATGAGTTTTGGTGTAATGAAGGTGTTTTCGATTTTGATGAAGAAGGGTATGGATTTGTAGATACGCAAGGCGGTCTTCGTTTCTCTATTCGATCATTAAATGCGAACAATTACTATTACAGAACCGTAGAAGGACTTGGCGAGATCTGGATGATGCAGTTTACAATCGAGCCAGGAACATATGAATTTGCTTATCCGAACGGAATGAATTACATTACTGTTCTTCCGTCTACGCTTGGTTCTCCGCTATATGATGATGGCTACAAGGAAGTGGAACATCGTGTAGTAAGCGAAGATGAAGAGGTGCAGTTGTATGGTCTGCTTGGAGATGATGATTGGAGAAAAGAGTCAGCACCATTGGAATACATAATGGACTTTGCAAGAAGCATGGAAGATTCTTTAGTTCCACAGGGTAGCAAAGCAGAAGGAACCACCGATACAGTGCAGGTAGAAAACGATTCTGTAAAGCCGAATGAAGAGGCAGAGGAAGGAGAGTCGGTATTAGCAGAAGCAGAGACCATTGAATCTCCTTCGGATGAAGAGTTGCAGGTATCGGAAGAAACAGAAGCGCCTAAAGAAAAATCTGGAGCATTAAAGTTTGTTGTAACAGGCATTGTTCTGATTGCGATAACAGTTTTGTTGTTTGTCATTAAAAAGAAAGACGAAGAGAGTTCCAACAAAGAATAAATCGGAAAAGTGAATAGGAAATATTTTTCATAGAAGATGAGGAATGTAAGATGAATTACACATGCAGAAACTGTGGTGGTGAATTAGAGCCTATTGGAAAAGGAATGGGAAAGTGTTTATATTGCAGAACAATTAACTCCATGCCTAACATTGTGAGCGAAAAGTTTGCTCGTGCAGAGCGTTTGAGAAGAGAAATGAAAAACTTTGACAGTGCGGCAACTCTTTATGCGCAGATTATTGCAGAGGCTCCTGATGAGGCAGACGCTTACTGGGGAATAGTATTGTGCCGTTATGGAATAGAATATGTGACGGATCAAAGTGGTGAATCAAAGGCTACTTGTCATAGAACAATCGAAAATAAAATTCAAAATGATTCGGATTATACCATTGCATGTGAAAAAGGTACGCCTGAGCAAAGAGTGTATTATGAGAAACAGGCAAAATATATTGATGAAGTACAAAGAAAGATATTGGAGATTGCACACAAGGAAAAGCCCTACGATATTTTTATAAGCTATAAGGCAAAAGATAACGAAAATAATCCGACGTTGGATAGTAAGTTTGCACAGAAGATTTATTTCAAACTTTCTAATGAGGGGTATAGAGTCTTTTTTGCGGAAGAAACATTAAAAAATGTTAGTGGAAGCGAATATGAACCATATATTTATGCAGCTCTAAAGAGTTCTAAAATAATGATTCTATTTGGAAGTAAAGCAGAATATTTTGAGGCACCATGGGTAAAAAATGAGTGGCAGAGATTTATGGATATGATGGCACATGGGGATGAAAAGACACTTCTACCCGTTTATTATGCAATGGATCCTTATATGATGCCACAAGAGATAGCCAGTTTGCAGGCTCTGAACTGGCAAGATTCGGAAGCCATGATTACCCTGATGAGCATTGTGGAAAATCAGTTTGAGCAAAATGTAGCAAGTAATAAAGATATTGAAATTGAAAATGTAATTGATAAAAGAGAATTACAGAATGCGCAAGTTAAATATAATAATGCACTGAAACTTTATCAGTCTGGAAATTCTGCGGATGCTTTGACAATTTTGGATGAACTCGTGAAGGTGCGTTCGAATTATGCCGAAGCATATTGGCTCAGAATGCTGATTAAAAATCATTGGACATTCGATACACTACCGCTTCAGCAAGTAGACATTTCGAATGATCCGGATTATTTACAGGCAATTCAAAACGCTCCAGATAATATTAGAATGCAATATTTACATTATAAAGATATCTGCTTGAGAAACGTTGAAACACAGAAAGAATATAATCTGAAAGCACAAGAACTATTAGAACAGGTTATGTCCTTTAGTGCATTAATACCTGGCATGCAGCAGGTTTTGGATTTTAAAGATAAAATTGAGAAAATAGAAAAAGGCAGGGCTTTTAAGGAATACCTGAGTCCGAAGGATATTGGATTATGGATTCTTGGAGCTTTTTTGTTATGTATCAAGGGACCGCTTATGCTCTTGAGTTCTAGTGGCGTGATATACATATCTGAACTTATGAACGATAGGATCGAAAGTTTATTGATCAGGTTTCTATTGGTGATTCCGTTGTTGCTATTTGCAGCATTTACATGGGTTTTACCGATAGTATTAACGTACATGGGATATCGATGCTTAGGTGAAAAGCGTAAATGGTTGGTGTTTCTTTTGACAATCGCATCTTTAATTGGAGGAATATTAGCAGTATACGGTAAAACAGAGGGAATTCCAGGACCTAGATATATTGTATTTAGGGAAGATGGAATACCACTTCTTTTGTTTTATGGAATTGATTGTTTGGCTATTATTTTATTTGGAATAAACATTTTAAGAAAAATTTTACTGGAATATAAACTAAAAAACGTTCGAACGGAACAAAAGAAACTTCTTATACAGTATGAGGATAGTCTTAAGCAATGCGGTACTGTTATTAAGAGAAAAAACGATGAATTAGTTGAGGAATATCAAGAAAAAATCAAAAATGGAAAAAGCATTTTGAAAGAACTAGATATAGAAAGAAGATATGCGACATGGGCAAAAGAATTAATACGACAATACAGGCATGAGTAGGGAAAGAGAGGATAAATGTGTGAGCATAATAAAAAAGAATCCTAATGAGGTATTGTACCAAGGAGGGAAGAAGCACTTTATTGATATAATAAAGAATACTGGTGATGGAGAATTCTTGATATGGAAACAGCCAGAAGAAGATTTTAATACAAATTCTAAATTGATTGTTATGCCAGGGGAAACAGCCCTGTTTGTAAAACGAGGTGAAATAGTACAGGAATTTTCAGAAGGAACCTATCGGCTGTCCACTAGGAATTACCCATTTATCAGTAGATTAATTAATAATTCATCGGGAGGAATCAGTGCCTTTAATTGTGTTGTTTATTTTTTTCGAAAAGCTGATAGTAAAGAGCTAAGATGGGGGTTATCATCACCAATTAATGCGCTTGATAAAATGTATGGGATTCATGTGGATGTTCGAGCAAGAGGGACCTACAAAGTTTGTATAGAAGACCCCAAAGCATTTTTACGGAAGCTGGTTGGAGGTAACATACAGTATAAAGAACAACAGGAATTAGACGACTATTTTCGCTCTGAATTTCAGGCTGAGGCGAAGGTGGCTATTTCCGAGTACTTGAATTCTTGTGAGCGGGAGTTGACAGGTCTTGATGCAAGTCTGTTAGAAATATCGAACCGAGTTAAACCGAGAATCGAGGAGATATTGATCTCTTATGGACTGAAGTGTGTTAGCTTTACTATTTCAGCAATGGATGTAGATAAAACAAAATACGAACAGATTGATTCGGTTCAGATTGACTCAATACGAAGGATAAAAGAAGGGCAGAGCGAAGCTGCTTATATAAACGCATTGGGAGATAATTGGCAGAAATTGCAAAATGCAAATATTATGATGCAAATGGCACAAAATTCGGGAACAGTTTCAGCTGAGGCTGAAGTTGGAATTGGAATAGTGACAGGCAAAGCTATGGGGAAAATGGCCGAACAAATGCTTACAGCAACAGACAATAAAGAAAGCAATGATAACGATCCGGTGGAATTGTTATCAAAATTAAAAAAAATATTAGATGCAGGTCTGATAGAACGGGAGGAGTACGATGCAAAAAAGAGAGAAGTATTAAACCGAATGTAAAACAAAGAAAATAGTAAGCATTATGATGTTCGATATTTTTCATTATATAAATTCTATGTAAAGAAAGGGAATCAAAGAGAAATGAAGAAAAAAATTATTGCGATTACTTTAGCAACAGCCATGTGCTTGGCAAGCCTTGTTGGATGCGGAGACAAAAGCACCCCGGCAAATGATGGTGATTCCGCTGAGGTTTCTGCCGACACTGACGCACCTGAACAGACTGACACACCTGAAGATGATTCTGCACCAGAGGAGGAGGAGCAGCAGGCTTCTTCTGTATCGTCACTTCCTCACTACGACTGCAAGCAGGAGGTGCTTGATGCCGATCCCGGAGATGGTCTGGTTCAGATAGCTGATATGGTGTTTCGAATTCAGTATGCAATGAATCTTGATGATGTTAGAGCTGTAGTAGAAGCGTCCGATACCGGTCTTGTTTGTGTGGATACAAAGGACAACGAAGGAAATGATATTGTTGAGATTCATGATCAGAATGGGAATAAAGCTATCGGTTTAACATGGAGCTATTGTACAGGAAATGAGGATTTCCCTTTCTCGGAACCAGGAATGTATCTCTTTACTGTTACGCCTGTAAAATACGAGCGCGATTGGGTAGACTACAACTCTCAGTATCTTGCTGGCGGAATTCCTTATAACCATCTTGGCTATGATGATTCAGTAGATTTGACCTCTTTTACATATACAAAAGAGGAACTGATCGAGAAACTTAGAAGCGAAGGGTTCGTGAGTGAGGAAGAACTGGAAGAGCGTACTCCGTTTTCAAAATTTTACACAGAACCAAATGGATTAAGTTTAGCTGTCTCTTATCCAACAAACCTTTGGAAAGATTCATGTACTTACACAGAAGATTTTATTGTATATACTTATGGGTGGAAAATGAAAGAGCCTACTGCTCTTGTTTCTGTTGAAATAGCATGCTCAAATTATATCAATACAGATAAATATAATGAGATTATGTATGGTGAAACATTTTAGCAATTTTGATTGCTGATTCTACAGTTAAAGAGGTGAGTATCACTCATAGAAATGGAGTGAACTCGCCTTTTTTATATTTAAAAATTGTGAACTAATGAAAGATCATTTCTATTACTCTGGGAATTCACATTATCTATCTGGAATATACTCAACAATCCCTGATAAGTCTGTATTTAAAATTCTGCACAAATCGTTTAACGTGGTAGTTGTTACAGGCCTGTTTTTTCTAAGTTTATCTAATGTAGTACTAGATATGCGGTGTTTTTTCTATTAGTGTGTATGTAGTTTATTCTGATGTGCTTAGTGTTCTCCAAAAAGGTTCGTAACTTATCATTGTTCTTTTTCTCCTCTAATATTTTTATATTGTTAATCGTACATTTTCCCTCACCTTTTTAGAATCTTTTTACATATAAATCTTGTTGAAAATATGCTTGTGAAAAGGCAGTAGGAATAGGAGAGCTACGTACATGAAGGCTATTGCTTGTGTAGAGAAAAATTTGGGACTTGGACTGAATGGAGACTTGATTGTAAAAAGCAAGAAGGATCTTTCGAGATTCAAAAGGCTTACCATGGGCTGCGCGGTTGTTATGGGAAGAAAGACCTTTGAAAGTCTGGGGAGCAAACCTCTTGCTGGCAGAACAAATGTCGTAATTTCCTCAAGCCTTGAACCGCAAGACGATGTTGTTGTTTTTCGTTCGATTGATGATTTTCTGACCAGTGAATACAACTGCAAGGATACGTTTGTTATAGGAGGCAGCACCGTATACAGGCAGATGCTTCCGTATGTGGACGAGCTTTATCTTACAGAGGTTGACATTTCGTTACCTGCGGACACGTTCTTTCCAGAGTTTAAGGAGCAGTTTGTTCTTGTGGAAAAGGAGTTCTCTAAGGACAATTGGCTTTCTCCCTAGTAATAGAAAGTTTTTATAGTGCGGAGCTGACTGGTATTCTCACAATAATTTCCGAGATATTGCATTTAAAATTTGCCACAGGTGGTTTAGGACGATAGTTGTCAAGGGGATAGTTTATCTATAGTGACATTAGATACTGGATGATATAAGAAACAAGATATAATTATGAAATAGAGTGTATGAAAAAAAAGAAGCACATTTTTGTGTCTTCTTTTTTTATTGTTCAAAATGTCCGCGTATCAACGATAAAAATGTAATTTTGTCTTCAGTACATTGCTGCAAAAGTCAAAAAAAATATTTTACATATAAGGATTGAAAAAAGGGAGACCCACAAGGCTAATATAAAAATAAGCCTATAAATCATGGGAATTGTATTTGGTTTTCACTTTTGGACAATTATGTGTAAAAGAAAAATGAAATTTAAAGAAGAGTTTATGAGTATTAAATGTTTAACTTTTCCTTTAAATCCTGTGGGTATTGTGGCGTTCTCCCCAATCAAAAAAACAGGAGGGAAAAGATATGAATAACTTTTCAAAAAGTAACAGTTTAAAGGCAGCAGGATGGTTTAGCAAACCTATAGGATGTTATAGGAGTTCCGGAGAGATAAAAACCATAGAAGGCTATGGGTTGTACATTAGGGAAACTGATTTTGAAGACTTTTTAAAAAAGGTGTCATTCCCCAAATCTAAAATGAAAGTACAAACAGGCTTTACTACTAGTGTTAGCAATAAGGGGTCTAACACTCCTATGGGATGCCCAGAGTCGGGTTTGACCCCGACTCTGCTGGTTGGGACTGATGATTTAAATTGTAAAGAGAGAAACTCAGCATATTTACCTGAGCTGGCAAATTTTTGTAACTATCCGAGTTTGGTCAGAACCCGACCGGATAAGCCTTGTATTTTAATTGGGTATGACAGCGAATGGCAGACTTTGGAAAACGGCCGGGAAATGTTGTCTTGGCAATATGCTGTGGTTTGGAATGCAAAACTGATAGAGTTTTGTTTCCTGAAAAAGTGTGATAAGAATTTATCCTTAAATATTGCGCTCGGGTGTATTCTTGATTATCTAGGTGTGCAACCCATTGATGTCAGACAGTTGAGAAGGTATCAATACTGTATAGGATGGGATAAAGAGGATAAACCTATTATTAAGACTACACAGGATGTAAATATAGCGCGTAAAGAGTGTGTTTATTGCCATAAAGATGGTGATTTTATACACCAGAAGATACAAGATCAACCCGATAAATTAAAAAGGAAGAGCGAAAGAACGTGGACTTGGTTTCATAGCTACATAGATTATACTGTGGCAGAGAATATTAGGATTACTTTGCTATGTCATACCGGTAAAGTTGATATTTCAGCATTGTCGTTTTCAAAAGATAAGCCGTTGTTAAAATATCTCACAGAGGTGCAAGGCGGTCTTGTATCATTACAACCTGTGAGATTAACCCTAAAAAGTTTGCAGGGCGTAAATAATACCTCTATATATCCAGTTTCATTATCTGTGTCTGATACAATGTGTCATGCTCCCGCAGAAATGAAAAGTTTGAAAAATCTTGGAGACGTGGTGGGAATCCAAAAAGTGGATATTCCAGTCGAGAAAAAAGGAAAAATGGCTGATTTTTTGAATCAAGATCCGGCTTCATTTTTGGAATATGCATCAACGGATAGTGTAGTTACATTAATGTATGCATCGGCGTTATATGGATACAATAATTCATTGCCCGTTACAATAACGTCTGCAACTGCTGGTGTTATGAAGGAGATAATGATGGATAGATTAGGGTGTAATGACACAAATCAGTTTAATCTTAAATACAGAGGATTGCAAAAAGTATCACATGGTCTAATTCCAAGAGAAAACAGACCTGGATACATAGAGGCCACTTCATTGGAACCGATAAGTGACAATGCTAATACTATTCAGTATTATGCTTCACAGGCTTATCACGGTGGTTATAATTCTTGTAGCGAGGTAGGATATTTTCCTTTTCCTACTTGGGACTATGACTTACAAAATGCATATCCAACAGTTATGTGTCTTGTTCCAGATATCGATTGGGAAAATCCTATCAGGAGTGAAGTGGTGAGGCGAAATCTTGATATAAGGGATTGGACGGGTATTGGTGGAATAAATCCTCTCGTTCCTTTTGTGGGGTATGTAAGATTCAAATTTCCGGCTACGGTTAAATACCCTTGTATTCCAATAAATGTGGATGGAGTTCCTGCTTATCCGAGGACATCAAATGGTTTAGATGGTGTTTATGCAGCTGGTCCCTATATTTATTTAGCATTAAAGTTGGGTGCCAACGTATATTGCGAAAGAGGCTATTTCATGAATACTCTGTATGATGAGGATTACAAGGAAAGCAGAAGTCTTGCGTTTGCTGTTAAACAGCTCGTTGAGGATAGAAATAAAGCAAAAATTGAATGTGGTAAGAAGTCCTTGGAAGAACTTATCCTAAAGACTATGGTTAATAGTGGATATGGAAAAAATGCTCAGAATGTTGTTGTAAAATCCTCTTGGACAGCTTTTAAGGATATGATGGAGGAGTTGGGATGTAGTGCTATTACAAATCCGGTATCTGCTATGATGATTACGTCCCTTGTCCAATGCGAATTATTAGCTGCACAAAATCAGATACATGAAAGAGGATATATGTCATGTTCTGTGACTACAGATGGGTTCATCTCAAACTGTCCGGAAGAAGAACTTAAAACGCTTGATCTATATGGTTTTAGGAAATATATAGAGCAGGGGAGAATTTTCCTTACAGGGAATCCGGAACTTTGGGAAGTAAAACACCATCAGGATGATTTGCTTAACTTTATAACAAGAGGAAATGTTTCATTACTTCCGCATGGTGTATGTGCTCATAATTCTACAAAATCTGGTTATGAGAGTGATAGCTACGAGGATAGACTTTGGCTTATGACTCAAGTATTAAACCGAACAGGAGCAGTAGAATATACTGAGGACGAATGGACCTCTTTCAAGCAATTGGTACAAGGGAAGGATTTTATAATAAAACCTATAACAAGACACATTAGAATGGATTTTGATATGAAACGAAAACCTGATTGGAACACATTTCACACAGACAAGGTTTGTGTGAATGGAGCAGAGTATGAGATTGCTCATTTTGATACTATTCCTTATGAGGATGTGGCAGAATTCAGAAAGTATCGCGAAAAGAAGAAACTGACAAAAGTGCTGAAAACCGAAGCTGATTGGGATATCTATCGATCCAAACTGGAATTTAATGTTACAAGCAAGCATATAACTGATATGGATTGGTCTATCTTAGTGTCATGTATTATGGGATATCGTGCTGGCAGGTGGGATATTCCAGCACTTAATAGCGGAAGCGTGGAAGAAAAATGTGCTTGGATAAATAAACACAATACAAGTAAAAAGAGAATCTATAAACCTTCTGATTGGAAAAATGCCAGAAAACCTGAACGTCAGGTAAATATGTTACCAGTGAATATGATACAGGATAAACTAGATGAGCTCATTAGTGATACGGCGATTGCCTAATTTTTGTTCAAGGAATTAGAAAAAAATATCATTCTTACAGCGGTTGTCAAAATTGCTGTAAGAATGATGAAGCTATGCGCAAGTATGGATAATCAATCCACTATGCAATACAGATAATTTTGTTGTTGCATACAACTATTCGTAATGTTATAGTAATCGCATGGGACAAACCAGAGAACAAAAGACGGCTACCCCCTTTTCGGGGGCTTACCCCCAGACTTACGAAAGGGGGCTTGCTAATGGTTACATACGCGGATTTAATCCAGTTTTGTATACTTTTGGTTGCTCTTGTAGGGTTGTGCTACACAATCTTCAAGGACAAAAGAAAATAGCCGTCATTACTCGCAATAATGACGGCTGACCTCACGCGAGGTTGTACGTTAACTATTGAAGGGTAGCCGTTTCTCTGGTTTTCCCTTTTCTATAAGTATATTATCATAACTTCAAAAATAAGTAAAGGGGCATACTTGATGTGATATGCCCCTTTGCTTATTTTGTTACCTAATGCCCTCGAGAATTTCCGTGATATAATCATATTCTGTTAAACATGACCTTACACGTGCTTCTCTTATTTCCCTGTCGGGGATTTTTCCTTCAAAGCAGTCGTCTGTTAGGGATGATAATTCATCGTACAGTTCTCGTTTTCTCGTATAGATTGCGTTTACGGCTTTTACCATTCTGTTGTACTCTACGATATTTACATCTTCAACATTGTTTGTTTCGTTTGACATTTTATTGTCCTCCTGTAGCGTTACGAGGGCTACCTGCACTAATAGCTTTGCTATTGGTGCTGTAGTTTACGTTATAGCCCATCTGTTTGGTTTACGGTTCCTTCATGCATCTAATGCCTGTTTTAGGCAACTGCACGTTTGCTTTATCAATACTCATTTTCACCTCCTTTGTATTGTATAAGCAATTACGGTAAATATATTGTACATCATGTATATGTAAAAGAAAAGTAAAAACCCTATATAAAATTAAAGAAAACAAAAAAATAATGATTTGCTTGATATAAAATTTATAATTAAAAAGTAGGAGACTAATTTTTTCACATAATCGAAAGATCATAAAAGAGTGTTTATAAGGGGAAATAGGGCACGCTAGACGTGCCACTACCCCGGGTAATAGAAAAATTTAGAATATGAAAGTTATTTTAGATCCTGCAACAGAGATAGCATGTCCTTTAGACCCAATTTATAAGCAGATTGAGTGTAAATTGCTGATGTAGCGTTATATTTGGATATGTAAGTATCCAGTAATTGCATTTGTCCATCTGATAATGTGTTACATAAGGCATCCAGTGCCATAGCTGATTGCTTATTTGCTGATAGATAGTTATTATCCGACAAAGCAATGCTGTCTAATCGTTCATTTGTGCCGTTATTTACTATAATATTCAATATTTTGTGCATTCTTTTTCTCCGAATCTGTTTGATATTTGTTTGATTGCAAACAGTTGATGCGTAATGTCCTGTTTTACTAGGTTTTATTGTTACGCAGTGATTCGAATCCTCTAGCGCACGCTACTTAGAGAGCCGGAAACCTAGTGAAAACAAAGGTTTGCGGCTTTTTGAAAAGATACAGGTTAGCCATATCTAACCAATAGTCTTTGCGGATACGTGTCAGATGCGTGAAAACGGAGGAAGCATGAAATGAAGGAAAAAACGAATCTTTCCGGCGTGCCGGAGACGATGCTGCAGACCATTTACGCCAGAGCCAGAGAAAGTCATGGACGCGGTGCGATCCGTGACCAAAAGGCGGAAGAAATTATCGGAAAGCTGGATTATGATTTCTCTCTTGCGGAGAAAGATGCCGCTATGCACAGTGGTGTCATTGCCCGAACCATTGTGCTGGACCGGCTGACAGAATCGTGGCTTGCGCTGCACAAAAACGCGGTGGTCATCAACATCGCCTGCGGGCTGGATACCCGCTGCTATCGGATGACAGGCTTTTATCATTGGTATAATCTTGATCTGCCTGAGACAATGGCTCTTCGAAAAAAGCTCCTGCCGGAAAGCGGCACAATCTCGCAGATCGCCATGTCTGCCATGGATGACTGGGGCGATGCGGTCGCGGAGCAAAATACACCGGCGCTGATTATCATCGAAGGGCTGACCATGTATCTGTCGGAAGCAGATGTGCGGCAGATTTTTGCGGTGATTTCGCGCCGATTTGAGAACGCAGCCGTGTTTGTAGAAATCATGAACCCAATGGTGGCACATCGTGTCCGGGAAAAATCCATCGAGGGAAGCCGTGCCAAATTTACATGGGGCGTGAAAACGGCCCGGCGCTTGCAGCGCTGCTGCCGGATTTCTGCTTTGTGGAGGAACACAGTCTGACCGAAGGCATGGAGGTATTTGAACCGATCTATAAGCTGCTGGATAAGCTTTCCGCAGTGCGGAATATTTCCAATAAGATCATAGTTCTGGAAAAGAAGGCGTAAAGAATGCTGTTGCAGGCAATTCTGGAAGGACTGCTGGCGCTGTTAATGGTCTGCCTGCTGTGCCCTTAGCATAATTCTGGCATAGAAGATGCCATCCTGATAAGAAAAGGTACTGGCTCCGCCGGATTTTTCTGCAATGTGCCGGATGGACTGCGTGCCAATACCGCTTCCAATCCGTTTGGAGGATTGAAATGCGTCGTTTTTCTTATTTATGATTCCGTCAAAAGCATTTTCAACCTGAATCAAAAGCAGATTTTTGCCATGCAGATAGGCGGTCAGCTTGATGTGACGCAGGGAAGGAGAGATCCGCAGACTTGCCTCCAGTGCGTTTTCCAACAGATTGGAGAGTACAAGGCACATATCCATTTCGTTGACAGGAATCTGTGCAGGGAGATCAAGCTGTGTGATGAATGGGATCGAGTTCTGTTTTGCTAATGCACAGTAATAGCTTATCACACTGTCGGCAGCCCGGTTTTCGCACAGTCCCGTATCAAGAACCGCGATCCGGGAAGTGGTTTCGGTGAGATAGATCCGGAGCTTTTGCAGATCCCCCTCATCAGCCAGTACGGAAAGCTGGTTCAGGTGATGGCGCATATCATGTCTTGCCTGCTGTGCCTCCTTGATGGAGGTTTTCAGATTTTCATACCGCTGCTGCTGCATGGACAAAAACTGGTTCTCCTGCTGCAGCCGGGCATTCCGGTTCAGACTGTCTGCCATCATCAGAAAAACAGCATTAAACCAAAGCAGCAGGATAAGGAGAGCAGCGCTGATAACGATGTACCCCTGCAGCACTCTGCCGGTATACAGGGTGCTCTGGTAACGTGGAATCATAAAGAGATTCAGGGCAATGAAAACAAGTGGGAGAATCCAGAAAACATACCATGTCTGTGCAAAATTTTCATCCTCCACCATCCTCTGTACCGTGTGCGTTGCGGGGTAATACGCGAGGAGGACGAACAGCCAGCAGAGTGCATTGTAGCAGATGACCGCCCGGAGGCAGAACCATGGCTGGTTTTCCGTAAGGTGCATATCAATCAGGATAGCAGCATTGACTGCTCTTGAGAGGCTTTTGAGGCAGGAAAATACCGCACAGACGGATAAGGCCACTGAGCCGGATTTCCACAGGGAAATCCGAAGTGATTTCACGTAAACTGCGGCAGCAGAAAGTACAAGAAAGGCAAATGCAGGCATTGTGGAGAGGCAGCGCTTGTAGCATAATGATCCCAGGGCAGCGGAAAGGAACAGAAGCAGTGGGACGAGCCATATAAGAATTTTTTTCAAAGGCTGCCTGAGGTAGGAGCTTACCGGAAGGTAGGCCAGCAACAGCCCCGGTATCACAGCGCAGAGCTCCAGAATGGGGCACAGAATATCGGTCATTACAGCTCCCTCCTTTGCAGCAGGTACTCCATAAAGGTCTGGCGAGCACTTTTTAACTGCTCCTGGCTGACAAACACTTGGTTTCCGTCATCCATGAGAAAGGCAGCATCCGCAAAATCGACGGCATGCTCCAGATTGATGATACTGCCGCGTCCGCATACAAAAAAACATGGCTCTGTCCTGAGCGGTTCAATAAAGGACTTGAAGGACAGGCGGGTGGCAAGTGTTTTGCCGGCAGTGGTGTGAATATAGATCATGTGGGCAAAATGCTCCGCATAGACAATATTTTGAAAGCTCAGCCGGATATCGCTTCCTCCTACCTTTAGTTCCATGTACTTGTCCGGGCGGGGAATCCTGGAAAGGAGCTCATCAGTCAGATGGTCAAGTGCATCCTCCGTAAATGGTTTTACCAGATAGTGAAGCGCACGTACCTGAAACCCTTCCAGGGCATGGTCGGTTGAGGTTGTGGTGAAAACAAGCAGACAGCGCGTGTCCAGGCAGCGCAGCTGTTTTGCTGTTTCTATCCCGTTTATGCCGCTCATGTAGATATCCAGAAATGCGACCGTGAAGGGCTGGGCTTTCGCTGCTTCCAGAAAGGCTTCGCCGTCTGCATATTCAAATATGTCAGCCTGCACATTCCGGCGCTGCAACTGCTTTTCCAGCCGGGTTTTCAGCAGACTCCGTTCTTCTGCAAGATCATCTATAATTGCAATTCTCATTGAAAAGGAAGTCCCCCCTTCATAACACCTGATGAAATTACTATAACACAATTTGACAGATCCAGACAGGGATTCGTGCCATTATCCTGCCTTTCGTGCCAACCTGCTTGAAATAGCAGGGATGCTCCTTTATGCTTGGAACACGGGCATAAAAATGTTTCAGGAAAGGAGAGAGTCTGTGTATCGTATTGCCGTGCTTGCAGAAGAAGAGACAGAGGGACAGTATTATGTGGAGCAGATTTCCCGCTTTTACAGCGAGAAAGGCATCTTTCCCCACATCGTGCAATATCAGGATCAGGAGTGCTTTTTTGAAAATGTGCAGAAGACCGCACCCACCAATGTGGTGATTGCATTTTCCGGTGTGGCGGGACTGGATGTGGCAGAGCATCTCCATGCACTTGATCCGGCATGCAGGATCATATGGTGCAGTGATCTGGATTTTTCGCTGCACGCGTACAGACTGCGGGCAGACTATTTTCTACTGAAACCGGTTGCCGAAGGAGCATTCAGACAGGGACTGGCCAACTGGCTTGAATGGGATAATCTATGACCAGGTTTTGAAAAAATAAAATGGAGGAGTATGAAATGAAAAGAAACAAAGCAATCCAATCCGCGCTGTCGCTGGTGCTGGTAGCTACGCTGTGTGTGCCGATGACGGCCTGCAGTACAGAGCCGGCCGGGGAAGCCGGGACACAGACGGAGGAAGCCGGAGCACAGACGGAGGAAAACGGAGCACAGGCAGAGGAAGCCGGAGCACAGGCAGAGGAAGCCGGAGCACAGACGGAGGAGGCCGGGGCACAGACCGGAGCAACCGAAGCGGAGTCAGAGAATACTGCAGTTCTGCCTGTGAAAGCACTGCACTCGAAGCGTGTGGATGAGAACCCTTATATGGCGGCAAGTGATGCGAACATCCACCATGATGGTTATAATACAGATTCTACGGACGAAATTCTGCCGCTGGGCATTTATCCGGAGATCAATGTCTCCTATGAGAAGACTAATGCAAACGCCTCCCCGGCGATTTATTTTGACAGCTACGGTCATGCCGTGGCGCCTTTGCTCGGCGGTATTGCAATCCGTGATCTGGACGCGGAGGAGACACAGACGCTGGGTTATTTCTCCCCGAAGCAGCATGA
>OIZL01000739.1_pt1 | contig 21822 bp, 24 predicted proteins | sample 1588541 | NCBI WGS metagenome assembly OIZL01 (sample SAMN03283285) | human gut metagenome | biome: human-associated habitat; material: feces | host: Homo sapiens | place: Peru | collected 2012 | reverse complement strand
AGCAAAAAAAGAAGGATATGAGCAAATTGCTGCAATATTTCAAGAAACAGCTGACAATGAAAAAGAACATGCAAAATTATGGTTTAAACTATTATGCGGAGGAGATATTCCAACAACAGCTCAAAACTTAGCTGATGCTGCAGCAGGAGAAAACTTTGAATGGACAGATATGTATGACAGAATGGCTAAAGAAGCTAAAGAAGAAGGATTTGACCATATTGCATTTTTGTTTGAAGAGGTTGGAAAAATAGAAAAAGAGCATGAAGCAAGATACAAAAAACTATTAGAAAATGTTCAAGATGGAAAAGTATTTGAAGCAGGAGAAATTAAAATATGGAAATGCAGAAACTGTGGACACATTGTAGTTGGAACAAAAGCACCAGCAGTATGCCCAGTATGTGCACATCCACAAGCATATTTTGAAATAAAAGCAGAAAATTATTAAGATTAATAAGAAAAATTTAAAGATGTAGGGGCAGGCATAAAACCTGCCCGCAGAAAGTGAAACTTCGTTTCACTTTTTTAAATTTTTTCATAAATTAAAAGTACAAGCATATTATTTATTATACTTTATAAACAAAAGGAGATAAAAAATATGTGGGGTACTTTAGATGTTAAAGAAGTTCAAAGAAAACTTAGGACAAATATATATGGAGGGTTAACTGAAGAAGAGGTTCAAAATAGAAAAAAGCAGTTTGGAGCAAATAAACTAGAAGAAGAAAAAAAAGAAAGCTTATTCATTAAATTTATAAAACAGTTTAATGATTTTATGATTATTACTCTAATTATTGCTTCTGGGATTTCTGCTGCTATATCATATATTCAAAAAACAAATGATTATATTGATTCAATAATAATAGTTGCAATAGTAATTTTAAATGCAACTGTTGGAGTTATACAAGAAAATAAAGCAGAAAAATCAATTGAGGCACTAAATAAACTTACAGCTCCAAAAGCAAAGGTTAAAAGAAATAATATATTAAAAACAATAGATAGTAAAGAATTAGTACCAGGAGATGTTATTGTAGTAGAAACAGGGGATTATGTTCCTGCAGATTGTAGGCTAATTAATTCATATAATTTAAAGGCAGAAGAATCGGCTTTAACTGGAGAAAATTTACCAGTATCAAAAGATGCTAATTGTATTATAGGCGAAAATGTGGCTGTTGGAGATATGCAGAATTTAATTTTTGCAACAACAATGATTGTAAATGGACATGCAGAAGCAATTGTAACTGAAACAGGAATGAATACTAAAGTTGGAAAAATAGCCGGTATGATAATAAAAGATGAAGCGCCAGAAACTCCTCTTCAAAAAAGACTAGGGGATGTTGGAAAGAAACTTGGAATAGTTGCTTTATTAATTTGTGTGCTAATATTTTTTATAGGAATAATAAAGAAAATACCTGTAATGGAGATTTTTATGACCTCTGTTGGGCTTGCTGTTGCAGCTATACCAGAAGGCTTGCCAGCTGTTGTAACAATAATGTTATCTATTGGTGTTACAAAAATGGCTAAAAAGAATAGCATAATTAGAAAACTGCCAGCTGTTGAAACTTTAGGAAGTAGTAATGTTATATGTTCAGATAAAACAGGTACATTAACTCAAAATAAAATGAGAGTGGTAGAAATAATAGGATTAGATAGCAATCCACTTAGAAAAAAAGAAATATTAGAAATGGCATGCATGTGTACAGATTGCAGTATTAATTCTAGCACAAAAGAAGTGGATGGAGAAGCAACTGAGAAAGCAATTGTAGAAGCTGCTATGGAAGTTGGAATAGACAAAAATGAATTATATAGTAGAATGCATAGAATAAATGATATTCCATTTGATTCTGAAAGAAAAATGATGACAACAATACATAAAGTTGGAAATAAATATAGAGTTATAACTAAAGGGGCTCCTGAAGTTTTACTTAAAAGATGCGATAAATATTTAGAGAAAAATAGAGAATTGAATATTACAAGTACCAATATTCAAAAGGCTAGTCTATTTAATGAACAGATGGCAGAGAAAGCATTAAGAGTTATTGCTGTGGCTTATAAGGATTTGGAAGAATTGCCAGACAATATAAATACTAATATAGAAAAAAATTTAACATTTGTTGGGTTAATAGGAATGATAGATCCTCCAAGAGATGGTGTAAAAGAAGCAATAAGTATTTGCAAGCATGCAGGAATAAAAACAGTTATGATAACGGGTGACCATATTTTAACAGCTAAGGCTATAGCAGGTAAATTAGGCATATTAAAAACAGGAGATTTAGCAATTACAGGAAAAGAACTTGACGAAATACCAAATGAAGAATTTGAAAAAAACATAATGAGATATTCTGTATTTGCAAGAGTATCACCAGAACATAAAGTAAAAATTGTAAAAGCTTTTAGAAAAAATGGAAATGTTGTTGCAATGACCGGTGATGGGGTAAATGATGCACCTGCATTGAAAAATGCAGATATAGGAATTGCAATGGGAAAGACAGGCACAGATGTTGCAAAAAATGCATCAGATATGATTTTGGCAGATGATAATTTTGTAACAATAGTTGAAGCTGTAAAAGAAGGAAGACACATTTATGATAACATAAAAAAAGCTGTGCACTTTTTACTTGCAACTAATATAGGAGAAATTGTTGCAATATTTGTAGGTCTACTTATGGGATTAGATACTCCACTTTTGGCAATACAACTATTATGGATAAATTTAGTTACAGACTCTTTGCCTGCAATTGCCTTAGGATTAGAACCAATAGATAAAAATATTATGAATAAAAAACCTAAAAAATCAAATGAAAGTTTTTTTGCAGGCGGATTATGGGGAAGCATTTTTGTTGAGGGAATGATGATAGGAATATTAACCTTGTTTGCATTTGCAATAGGAAATAATAAATATGGAATTGAAGTTGGCAGAACAATGGCTTTCTTTACTTTAAGTGCATTAGAATTAGTTCATAGTATTAATGTTAGAAGTGATGAATCAATATTTAAAATAGGTATATTTAGTAATATATATCTTGTTGGAGCATTTATTATAGGGATAATGTTACAATTTTTAGTAATTGCTATACCAGGCTTAGCAACAATATTTGAATCAGTTCCATTAAATTTAACTCAGTGGTTATATGTTGCAATAATTTCAATTTTACCATTTATAATAATTGAAATTCAGAAGAAAATAAATGAATTTAAATTTGGAAAAGTGGTATATTCAACTAGAGAACTGTTTGATGCTAAGCAAAAGACTTCTAATAAATGTTGATTTATATTAACATAAATGCTAAAATATATTGTATGAAAATAAAAGAATTAAGAAAATATGGAAATATAAATTTAATAAATGAAGATGCATGTAAAATATCTAAACTGCTTTTAATGAGTATTCTAAATGTAAATGAGACTTATTTAATTATAAATGACGAAAATGATGTTCCAATTGAGAAAGAACAAGAATTCATTAAAGCGGTAGAAAAAATAAACATTGGATACCCAGTTCAATATATAACTAATAGTCAGCAGTTTTATGGACTAGATTTCTATGTAGATGAAAATGTTTTAATACCACAACCAGACACAGAGGTACTTGTGGAAAACGTTATAGAAATTGCAAACCGAAACGAAAATATAAAAAGTATTTTGGATATATGTACAGGAAGCGGAGCTGTTGGAATTTCACTTGCAAAATTCATAAAGAATGTGCAAGTTGATTTAACAGATATTTCTACAGATGCTTTAGCTATAGCAAATAAAAATGCTATAGCTAATTGTGTTTCGAAAAAATGCAGTTTTATTAAGTCAGATATGTTTGATAATTTAAATAAAAAATATGATATAATAGTTTCAAATCCGCCATATATAGAAACTGATGTTATAAAGCAACTTTCTAAAGAGGTACAAAATGAGCCTTTAATTGCATTAGATGGTGGAAAGGATGGATTATATTTTTATAAAAAAATAGCTAATGAAGCTTATAAATTTTTAAATTTAAATGGATTTTTAGCTTTAGAAATTGGATTTAACCAAAAAGATGCTGTTATAAGAATTTTGGAACAAACTGGTGAGTATAAAGATATATACTGCTTAAAAGATTTTGGAAAAAATGATAGAGTAATTATAGCTCAAAAAATGGATTAGAGGTGAGAGATAAATGTCTTTTGCAAGTGATGTAAAAAATGAATTATTAGAATTAAAAATGTGGGATGTAAATAGTAATATGAAACAAGACGAACAATTGGCTAGAGTATATATTAGAGAAGCATTTATTAAAAGTGGCTCAATAAATGATCCAACCAAAAAGTATCATTTACAAATAATGTTTAAAACAAATAAAAAGGCAGAACAAATGCAACAACTATTATTAAACTTTAATATTCATGCTAAAATCATAAAAAAAGATACAAGTTATATGCTATATATTAAAGATGGAGAAGAAATATCAGAGTTTTTAGCCTTAGTTGGAGCAAACAAAAGCGTTATTAAATATGAAGAGGTAAGAGTATTAAAGGAAAAGAGAAATGACATAAACAGACTTGTAAATTGTGAAACTGCTAATTTAAATAAAACTATAAGTGCCGCTGTAAAGCAAATTGAAGATATTAAATATATAAAAGACAAAGGAAAATTCTTATCTATGCCGGAAAACTTAATAGAAATTGCAAACCTAAGAGTTGAAAATCCAGACATATCACTTGCAGAGTTAGGAAAACTTTTAAAAGAACCAATTGGAAAGTCAGGAGTAAATCATAGATTAAAGAAAATTTCAGAAATAGCTAAGGAATTAAGATGAGAGATATAGGAATATATGTACATATACCATTTTGTGTAAAAAAATGTGATTATTGTGATTTTACATCGTTTGGCAATGTGAAAGAAGAAATTATTTATAATTATATTAAGGAATTAAATAATAATATAAAAGAGGAATTAACCAAAGAAAAATATGATGCAAAGACTGTATATTTTGGTGGTGGAACACCTTCATATATTAATTCAAATTATATTGTGGAAATACTAAATACAATAAAACAAAATAGTATTATTGATAAAAATGCTGAAATAACAATAGAAGTAAATCCAGGAACTGTTACAAAAGAAAAATTACAACAATACAAAAATGCAGGAATTAATAGGTTAAGCATAGGACTACAGGAAACACATAATAATTTATTAAAAAGCATAGGAAGAATACATAGTTATGAAGACTTTTTAAGTACATATAATTTAGCTAGAAAAACAGGTTTTAACAACATTAATGTGGATTTAATTATTGGTTTGCCTAAGCAAAATATACAAGATATAAAGGAAAATTTAGAAAAAATTATAAATTTAAAACCAGAACACATAAGTGTATACTCACTTATTTTAGAAGAAAACACGGTTTTATATAATAAGTATCAAAATGGAGAAATAGAACTTCCAAGTGATATACAAGAAAGAAACATGTACTGGTATGTAAAAAACACTTTAGAAAATAATGGATTCAAACACTATGAAATTTCTAATTTTTCAAGACCTGGACTTGAATCAAAGCATAATACAGATTGTTGGAAACAAAAAGAATATTTGGGATTTGGATTGTCTGCTCATTCATATATAGATGGAAAAAGATATTCAAATGAAATGGATGAAAAAAATATAATATATAAATTTAAAAAAGTAATTCATGAAGAACAAGATACAGAAAGTATGCAAAAAGAATATATGCTTCTTGGATTAAGAATGATAGATGGAGTGAGTATTAGAGAATTTAAAAATAAATTTAGTGATAATCCAATTTTTATATTTAGAAAAGAACTAGAAAAATTGGTAAATGAACAACTTCTAAAAATAGATGGAGATAGAATAAAATTAACTAATAAGGGATTGGACTTGGCAAATATAGTATGGGAAGAATTTATATAAAAGAGAAAGAAATATACTTGAAAATGGCATGTGAAAGATACGCTAAATTTATTGACATTTTACTTAAATAAATATATACTAATTACGAAATATATACGGAAGAAAAAGTTATAGGATTAATAATAAAATAGGAGTAATTATGAAAATAAAAAATAAAATAGTAACTATATCAATAATATCATTTATAATAACCGTAATATTTGGAATAAAAACATTTGCAACTACTGGAACAATTACAGAAATTACTGTTAATGTAAGGCAAAAGCCATCAACAGATTCTAAAAGAATAATGTATGTAACTCAAGATGAAAAAGTTGAAGTTCTAGAAAAAGATGGCGATTGGTATAAAATAGAGGCAAAGGGAAAAACAGGCTATGTATTTGGAGAATATGTAAATGTTGATGATTCAGAACTTACTGACAAATCTGAAGAAGATGATGAAAATGAGGAAACTTCTAATAATGAGGAAGTAGTAAATGAAACAAGCAATAATGATGTAAATGAGAGTAATGCAACAAATAATGAACTAAATCCTAACTCAAAATTATATTTAGAATCTGAAACAGATGTTAAAATAATACCTAATATCTCATCATCAAGTGTAAATAAAACAAATGAAAAAACAGAAATACAACTATTTGAACAACTAGGAAATTGGTCATATATTATGATTAATGGTAGAAATGGATGGGTAAGAACAGATAAAATAATAGAGGAAAAAGAACAAATAGATAATAGAGAAAACAATGAAAAAAGCGAAGAAGATACAACGCAAAAAGATAATCAAACAGAAAAAAATGATGACTCAAAAGCAGAAAATAAAAAAGCATATATTAAATACAATATAGTTAACTTAAGGAAGAAAGCATCTGCTACTTCTACTGTTCTTGCAAAACTAAAAATAAATGATGAAGTAACAATTCTAGAAAAAACTAATTCAGTATGGACCAAAGTAGAAATAGACGGAAAAACAGGATATGTTTCTAATGACTTATTATCTACGGAAAAACAAAATGTTGCAGAAGAAAAGGAAGAAACAGCTACTTCAAGAAGTGGTGAATCAACTTCAAGAGAATCAGATGACGAAGAAGAACAAGTTGAAGAAAAAGAAGAGGAAAAAAGTAGCGTAGAAGAGAAGAGCTCTTCAAATACTTCAATTACAGGTACAAGTGTAGTTGAGTATGCTAAAAAGTTTTTAGGATATAAATATGTATATGGTGGAACATCACCAGAAAAAGGTTTTGATTGCTCAGGTTTTACAAGCTATGTGTATAAAAACTTTGGCTATAATTTATCAAGATCATCTAGTGCACAAGCAAATAATGGAACTAAAGTTGAAAAAAGTGATATAAAACCTGGTGATATACTTATTTTTAAAAATCAAGCATTAACAAGAATTGGGCATGTAGGAATTTATATAGGAAATAATAAAATGATTCATGCTTCTGAACCTGGTGTTGGAGTTACAATTACAGATTTAGATGCAAAAGGTTATAATTATAATAAAAGATATGTTATGGCAAGAAGAATAATTAAATAAAAATGGGGAGCTAGAATAGGAGTAACAAAGTGAAAAGACCAGTATTTATAATTACTTTGGGATTTGTATCTGGCATAGTAGGGGGACTATATTTAAAAATAGTTCCTCTTTTTATTTGTTTGTTATTATTCTTAACTTTTATAATTGTATATACCAAAAGCAATATAATTAATATATTTAAGAGAAATAAATCCATATACGTATTTTTAATTTCTATTATAATATCAGGTATTTGGATAAATTTTTATGAATTTAGATATGAACAAATATACAAAAAATTAAATAGTGAAACACTACTGGCAACTGTAATTAGTGATGTACAGGAAAAGGAATATTTTAATAAATATATAATAAAAGTAGGAAAAAGCAAAAACAAAATTGTACAAAATAAGTGCTTTATTTTACAGACACCTAAAAGTATAAAATTAGAATTTGGAAATGAGATTAAAATTCAAGCGGAATATATTGAACCTGAACAATCAAGAAATTATAAAGGATTTGATTATAAAAAATATTTAAAAACACAGAAAATATATGGGACTTTTAAAACCAATAATATTTATATAATAAAAGAAGAAAACATAAGTACTATAGAAAAGATATTACATAAAATAAAAACTAGAATAATTAATAATATGGAAATAGTATTTAACAAAGATACAAAAGATTTATTTTTAGGTATGCTTATTGGATATAAAGATAATATTTCTGATGACTTAAAAGAAGATTTTAGAAAGAGTAGTTTATCACATATATTAGCTATTTCTGGAGATCATATATCATATGTCATTTTAACTTTAACTATATTAGGAGAGCTCTTTAAAATACCTAAAAGAATTAATAATGTCTTAATCTCAATATTTCTAATATTATTTATATATATAACTGGTTATACATCTTCTGTTATTAGAGCAACTATAATGGGAAGTATTATAATTGGACAAATACTAATTTACAGAAAACAAGATACAATAACCACAATTAGTTTATCTATATTAATTATGCTATGTGAAAACCCATATAGACTATTTGATTTAGGCTTTATATTATCGTATTTAGCTACAATGGGAATTGTATATTATACTAAAATATTAAAAGAGCATAAAAAAAGTAGAACGAAAATTTTAGATTCAATATTAATTACTTTAGTAGCCAATCTTTTTATAATTCCTATTGTACTTTTTAATTTTAATACATTATCACTTAATTTTATTATTTCCAATTTAATTGCAAGTGTTCTTATGAAACCGATTATTGTCGGTGGAATTATTATTATAATTATTTCTTTTTTATCTATAAAAATTTCTAAAATTTGTGGATTTATTTATAATTATTTATTAAAAATTTTGATTCTAAATGCAAAGATAACATCTAAAATTCCGTTTTCAAATTTAATAGTTACTACTCCAAGTATTTTACTAATAATAATTTATTACATTTTGCTAATAATTATTATGTTTTTAATTTACCTAAAAAACATGGCATCTAACAGGTACCTTGCAAAAAGTTTTTTGGGCAAGATAGGCAAAATGAGAAAATATATTATTCATAATTTCAAAAAAATAATTATATTTATTGCTGTAATTATAATAATAATTAACCAATTTAAATATATTTCAAATGAGTTGAAGTTATATTTTATAGATGTTGGACAAGGAGACTCAACTCTTGTTATAACACCTAAAGGTAAAAAAATTTTAATAGATGGAGGAGGAAATGAAGGATATTCAATTGGCAAAAAAATATTGTTGCCTTATTTATTAGACAGAAAAATTAAAAAAATTGATTATATGATTATTTCACATTTTGATACAGACCATTGTGATGGACTACTATATTTAATAGAACAAATTAATGTGAAAAATATAATAATTGGTAATCAATATGAACAAAACGATAATTACAGAAAATTTTTAAACTTAATAAAGAAAAATAAAAATAATATTATAATTGCAAAAATGAAAGAAAGAATCTTCATAGAAGAAAATGTATATATTGATATATTATGGCCATCTTTGAATAATACAATTTATGAAAATTCAATTAATAATAATTCAATTGTGTGTAAGTTATTTTATAAAAATTTTTCTATATTGTTTACTGGTGATATAGAAGAAGTAGCAGAAAAAGAGCTGATTCATGAGATTGGAGATCTAAATATATTAAAATCAACAGTACTAAAAGTTGCACACCATGGTTCTAAAACATCATCAACAAAAGAATTCTTAAATGCTGTAAATGCCAAATATGCATTAATTGGTGTAGGGAAAAATAATAAATTTGGACACCCATCAGATACTACAATAGAAAATTTAAATAAAACAAATACTAAAATCTTTAGAACAGATGAAATGGGGGAAATAGAAATAAAAACAAATGGCAAAAAAATAAAATTTAGAACTCATATACACCTTTAAGATTGTATAAAATCATTTTTTATTGGAAATAATAGTTAAAAAGCAAAGGAATGATTTTTTATGAAAAAAGTTGTAATTATAATAAGTGCAATTATAATTATTCTATTAGGAATATTTATAGGAGTAAAAATTAATAATAAAGAACCACAAAGTAATACTTTAAATAATAATATTAAAACAACAGAAATAAACCAGAATATGAATACTTTAGTTACTGAAGTATCAAAGCCAGAAGAAAAAACTACACCTAATACTTTATTAATTTATAAAATATATTACACTAAGTGTAAACATTATATAAAAAATTACAATGAAATAGATGCATCTTTAGTTAATTTAACTCAAAAAGAATTTAAGGATAAGTTTAAAGGCTGGAAAATAGAGAGATTTTCGCCAGAAGAGGTTGAAATTTCAAAAGAAGAAGAGAGATTTTGTAATGAACATTATAAATTGAAACTTGAAGATAATATTATTGTAATTTATAATATAAATGAAAATGGAAGAGAAACAGAATATGAAAGGACAGATATTACAACAGAATACTTAACACAAGAAGATATTTTAAAATTAAGAAATGGAATAATAGTCTTTGGAAAAGAAAACTTGACAAGTACAATTGAAGATTATGAATAATAAAAAGAATATAAATTGAAAAAATTTACGGGCAGGTTTTATACCTGCCCGTAAAAAGTGAAACTGCGTTTTACTTTTGTTCTTGAATAGGAAAAATCGAAGATTTTTCTATTCAACAAAATATGCTATAATCGCTATTGCCTTTGAGATTTCCTCATTTCATTCGGAAACTCAAATCGGCGAGAAGAAAAGTGTGGCGAAGCCACTTTTCTTATAGTAGGAAATTTCTTATTGTTTTGAAATAATGCTTTGTACATAAATTTTATAACTACAAGATAGTAATACTGATTTTAGTAAGTATAAACTATCGTTATTAATATTTTTGTCAATAAAATCTTTTTTTGAATAAGTACAAATTAATGCTTCTTCAAATAAATCACAAAAATTATCATAAGCATTGGATATTTTATTATCTTCAATTGCAATATCAATTAAATATTTTATTTCTTGCATGCTATAAACTTGTTTTAGAACGCATATAGCAAATAATTTTGCCAAATGATTCTTAGAATATTGTTTTTTATGTGGAGGCTCAATTAAAGAATTTTTTACATAGTTATTAATCATTGTTTTTGTAAGAAGCTGATTATCAGATTTATCTTCATTATCTATAGAAATATATGAAGAAAGAGAAGTATTTATAAAACTTACAACTTGGTCTAAATATAAATCAACATTTGGAAATTCTTCCCATCTAGGTATATGGAAATCCTTGATAGAAGTAGATTTTTTATCCATTACTTTTTGCACCTCCTAATTACATAATAACATTTTAAAAAATATTAGTCAATAGGTTGACAAAGTATCATAAAAGTGATAATCTAGTTTACGAAACTAGATTAAAAAAGGAGATAGAGCGTATGAAAAAAAATGTTTGCGAATTTAATAAAATTCAAAAATTTGAAAGCATTAAAGAAATGATGGAACTTGCTGTAAAACAAGCAGGTGATAAAATAGCATTTGAATATAGAGATGAAAAAGATAAAGATAATATAATAAAAGTAACATATAAAGAATTTCAAAATGATACCTTTTACCTAGGAACAGCATTATCAAAGATTAATATGTTGAAAAACCATATAGCAATAATCGGAGATAATAGCTATAAATGGATTAATGTATATTTGACAGTACTAAAAACTAATGGAGTATTTGTTCCAATAGATAAAGAATTACCATATAAAGATATAGTTAATCTATTAAGCAATAGTGATAGCGAAATATTATTCTATGGAGAAAAATATGAAAAATACATAGAACAATTTAAAAAAGATTTACCAAATATAAAATATTTTATAGGTTTAAATAGAAAAGAAGATGAAGGAAATGTTTTATCTTTTGATAAATTTAAAGAGTTAGGAAAAAAAGAATATGAATCAGGAAACAAATCATATGTGGAACTAGAAAATGAAGGAACAAACAATTTAAGAATGTTGGTATATACATCAGGAACAACAGGAGTTGCAAAAGGAGTTATGCTTTCAGAACATAACTTAGTAAGTAGTGTATACTATGGACTTCAAGTTGCAGATGTTGAAACAAAATGTTTATCTGTTCTTCCTTATCATCATACATATGAAGCAGTTTCTGGAATATTAGTTGGTATTCATTATCATGTAACAATATGTATAAATGATAGTTTAAAAAATGTTTTAAAGAATTTGCAATTATATAAGCCAGACTACATTTATTTAGTTCCAGCTTTTACAGAAGTGTTTTACAAAAATATATGGAACAAAGTACGTAAAGAAGGAAAAGAAGGCGGACTTAAATTCTTAATTGGTTTAAGTAATTTCTTAAGAAAATTAGGAATAGATAAAAGAAAACAACTATTTAAATCAATACATGAAGCATTTGGTGGAAATCTATATCAATTAGTAGTTGGAGGAGCACCAATAAGACCAGAAATAGGAAAATTCTTTAATGATATAGGAATAATGCTATTAAATGGATATGGAATAACAGAATGTTCTCCACTTGTTAGTGTTAATAGAAAAAATTACAATAATGACCCAGCAACTGTTGGTGTAATTCTTCCATGCTGCGAGATTGATATAAGAAATAAAAATGAAGATGGCGATGGAGAAATCTGGGTTAAAGGCGACATTGTTATGATGGGATACTATAAACAACCAGAAAAAACAGCGAAAGTTTTAGTAGATGGGTGGTTTAATACAGAAGATTATGGAAGAATAAACGATAAAGGCCAACTTGTTATTAATGGTAGAAAGAAAAATGTAATAGTATTAAGTAACGGAAAAAATATATACCCAGAAGAAATAGAAAATTATATTTCAAGTATTCCATATGTTCAAGAAGTAATTGTAAAGTCAACTAAAAATAAAAATGGAGAAGAAGTTTCTTTATGTGCAGAAGTATTTTTAAATAAAGAAGTTGTTGCTGAAATGAATTGTGAAAATATAGAAGAACAATTAAAGAAAGATATTTCAAAAGCAACTAAAGAATTACCTTCATACAAACATATTCAAAGCATAGAAATAAGAAAAACAGAATTCAACAAAACAACAACAAATAAAATAAAAAGATAAAGCAAAGGATGAATCTTAAAGATTCGTCCTTTTAATATACTATAAAACTTATAATCCATTTATGAAATATGTAGTTTAGCATATTTAAGATTAAAAAAGTTCGAAAAAATAAAAAAAATCTATCTACTCGTTGACAAATAATACATAATGTGTTAAAATATTTCAGTATATGTGCTTAAATGCACGTACTCACATCGTTTCAAAATTTTAAAAAGCCTAGAAGGCTACGGAGGTGTATAAAATGGCAGCAAAAGGACCAAGAGAAAATATAACATTAGAATGTACAGAATGTAAAAGAAGAAATTACATGACTTCAAAAAATAAAAGAAATAATACAGACAGATTAGAAATAGTTAAATATTGTAAATTCTGCAAAAAACGTACAACACATAAGGAAACAAAATAATAACTGTTTTAGGAGGTAAGAAAATGGCAAAAAAAGAAACAAAGCCAGAAGCTAATAAAAAATCTAAAAAAGATACAAAAAACAAAAAAAGTTTTTTCAAAGATTTTAAAACAGAGCTAAAAAAAGTCGTATGGCCTACTCCAAAACAATTATTAAATAGTACAATAGCAGTTATAACAATAGTACTTGTTATAGGAATTATTGTTTTTGCATTAGACTTAGGATTTAACAGTCTACATCATGGTGTAACAAAACTACAGTCAAATATACAAAAAAATGAAAATACTGTAGAAAATTCAACTGATAATTCTAACACTGTATCAGAAGAAACAAATTCAACTGATAATGCTTCTAGTGAAGAATCTAATGTGGAATAATATTTTTTAGAGGAGGAGTCTTTTATTATGTCTGATAAAAATTATGATTCTAATCCTAGATGGTATGTAGTGCATACATATTCAGGGTATGAAAATAAAGTAAAAACAGATTTAGAAAATAAAATTAAAAATAGAGAATTAGAAGATTTCTTTTTTGAGATAGTAGTTCCAATGGAGGAACAAATAGAAATAAAAGATGGAAAGAAAAAAACTAATTTAAAGAAAGTATTTCCTGGCTATGTACTTATAAAAATGATTGTTACTGAGGAAACTTGGTATATAGTTAGAAATACTAGAGGAGTTACAGGCTTCGTAGGATCAGGAACAGATCCAATAGCTTTAACAGATGAAGAAATAAGAAATATGGGATTTGAAGATGTTCCAATTAATATTGACTATGATGTTAATGATTCTGTTAGAGTTATGAATGGACCATTCGAAAATTTTGTTGGTGTAGTTCAAGAAATAAATAAAGAAAAACATAAAGTTAAAGTTTTAGTTTCTATGTTTGGTAGAGAAACACCAGTAGAATTAGAATTCTCACAAGTTCAAAAAATATAAAATTCAATTATAAACTTAGTATGACATTGTTATACAGGTTTCTAGTTAATAAAAAATATTAAAATAAGAAACAAGGAGGCCAGAAAAATGGCAGAAAAAGAAATTACAAACGTAATTAAATTACAAATTGAAGCAGGAAAAGCAACACCAGCTCCACCTGTTGGACCAGCATTAGGATCAAGTGGTGTTAATATTATGCAATTTGTTAAGGAATTTAACGATAGAACAGCTAACCAACCTGGAATGATAATACCAGTTGTTATAACTGTTTATAAAGATAAATCATTTGAATTTATTACAAAAGTTCCACCAGTTGCAGTATTAATTAAAAAAGCTTTAAAAATAGAAAAAGGTTCTGGAAAACCAAATAGAGATAAAGTTGCAACAATAACAATGGAACAAGTTAAACAAATTGCAGAACAAAAAATGGAAGATTTAAATGCAGCATCTTTAGAAAGTGCTATGAGTATGGTTAAGGGGACTGCTAGATCTATGGGTATTATTGTTTCTGAATAAATTATAAGCGGCGTCTAACTTCGTTAATCATCGCTTGAAAATGTCCTCGACGTACAAAAAGTACGACTGCGGATTTTCAGCTTGATTGCCTTGTTATACTTGCTTCTAATTCATTCTATATAATTAAAAGATTGTAAAAACGATAAATCGTTTTCAATATAAATTTTTGGGAGGAGAAATCCGTTAATACCAAGGGAGGTTTTAAAATGAAAAAAGGAAAAAGATATCTTGAAGCTGAAAAATTAATAGACAGCTCAAAAGATTACTCAGCAAAAGAAGCAATTGAAACTATTGAAAAGTTTCCAAAAGCTAAATTTGATGAAACAGTTGAATTACATGTTAAATTAGGTGTTGATTCTAAACATGCAGAACAACAAGTAAGAGGTACAGTTGTACTTCCTAATGGAACAGGTAAAACACTAAAAGTATTAGTATTTGCTAAAGGAGATAAAGCTGCAGAAGCTGAAAAAGCAGGAGCAGATTTCGTTGGAGCAGAAGAATTAATACCCAAAATCGAAAAAGAAAACTGGTTTGATTATGATGTTATAGTTGCTACTCCTGATATGATGGGTGTAGTAGGAAGACTTGGTAAAGTATTAGGACCAAAAGGATTAATGCCAAACCCTAAGTCTGGAACAGTAACAATGGATGTTACAAAAGCTATAAAAGATATCAAATCTGGTAAAGTTGAATATAGATTAGATAAAACTAATATAATTCACTTAGGCTTTGGAAAAGTATCATTCGGAGCTGAAAAATTATTAGAAAATTATGAAACAGTTATGGAAGCTATTATAAAAGCTAAACCAGCAGCAGCTAAAGGTCAATATATTAGAAGTGTTGCTGTAAACACAACAATGGGACCATCTATATTTGTTAAATAATTTTAATTGTAAAAATTAATAGCCAAAGACAGTAGGCAAAAAATTAAGTCCTACCGAGGTATACAAAAAAGAGAATGTATTAAATTTATGTACACTCTGTATATGTCGGTTTGGCTATACAGAGTGTTTTTAATATTTAATTTAAATATAATAATCTTTTGGGAGGTGAAATTTTAAAATGGCAAATGAAAAAATAATAGCTCAAAAAGAGAAAGAAGTTAATGAATTAGCAGAAAAAATAAAAGCAGCTAAAATAGTTCTTTTAACAGACTACAGAGGAATTACAGTTGATGGTGTTACAGGATTAAGAGCTGAATTAAGAAAAGCTAATTCTGAATACAAAGTTATAAAAAATAATATAACAAAAAGAGCTTTAGAAAAATGCGAATATGCAGGATTAGAAGATGTATTAGTTGGACCAACAGCTGTAATAATGAATAATGAAGATTATTTAGATACAGCTAAAGCAATATATGAGTTTTCTAAGAAAAATGATTTCTACAAAATTAAAGGTGGAATTATAGATGGAAAAATAATGTCTGTTGAAGAGATAATTACTCTTGCAAAATTACCATCAAAAGAAACTCTTATTGGTATGCTTGCTGGTGCATTACTTGGAAATATATCAAAACTTGCAGTTGCACTTAATGAAGTTAAAAAACAACAAGAAACAGCATAGATTAATGATAAACTATATTTATGCTTAAAAAATATTAAAAAAATAGTCAAATCTTTAAGACTGAAAAAATAAAGAAAAAATAAAAAAATTTAGGAGGATTATAAAATGAGTAAAGAAGAAATGATTGAAGAAATCAAAAAAATGACAGTAGTTGAATTAGCTGATTTAGTAAAAGCTATAGAAGAAGAATTTGGAGTATCTGCAGTTGCAGCTGCAGCACCAGCAGCAGCTGGAGCAGTAGCAGGAGCTGCTGAAGAAAAATCATCATTTGATGTAGTATTAAAAGAAACAGGAGCAAACAAAATCCAAGTAATCAAAGTTGTTAGAGATGCAACAGGATTAGGATTAAAAGAAGCTAAAGATTTAGTTGATGGAGCACCAAAAACAATTAAAGAAGGTGTAGCAAAAGACGAAGCTGAAGCTTTAAAAGCTAAATTTGTAGAAGTTGGAGCTGTAGTTGAATTAGCTTAATTTTATAAATGAATATAAAAACAGACTTTATTAATAAAGTCTGTTTTTTTGTTGAATAGTCTAGAAGAACAAAGAAAAAAATTATTTTATAAAGAGAAAAAAATTTATATATTTACATTAGAAGTGTATGAATCTTATTACTAAACTTGTATATAACTATTGCAAATATCAAATAATTATAATATATTAATAATAATTAATTGTATGGAGGAAATATAATGAAAAAAATAGGAATCATTACAGCAATGCAGGAAGAATTTTCTGTAATAGAAGAGTTGATGAGCAATGTAGAAATAATCAATAAATATAATTTAAAAATTTATTCAGGAATTATTAATAATAAAGAAGTTGTATTAGTGCAATGCGGAGTAGGAAAAGTAAATTCTGCAAGAACTACGCAAATTCTAATTGATACATTTGAAATAGAATACATTATAAATGTTGGAGTTGCAGGAAGTTTAAACGAAAAATTAGAAATAGGAGATATATTAATTGGAAAGAATTTAGTTCAACACGATTTTGATATTACCGCTGGAGGACATCCAAAAGGATATATTAGTAAAGAACTAGGAAGAGAATTTTTTAGCAATAGTAAACTAATAAATAGATGTGAGGAAATTATTAAGAATGACTTAAAAGATATAAATATAAGAATAGGAACAATTGCAACAGGAGATGTGTTTTGCCAAGAAATTAAATTAAAAAACGAAATAATTAATGAATTCCATGCAGATTGTGTAGAAATGGAAGGCGCAGCAATTGCACAAGTGTGCACATTGTGTGATATACCATTTATAGTAATTAGGTCAATTTCAGACAAACCAAATGGTCATAATAATATTGATTTTGAAAAATATGTAGTAAGTTCTTCAAAAAGATTTAGTAAATTAATAAATTTATTAATAAAGTAATAGCAAATTTAAAATCTATATGTTAAAATTATTATGAGGTGAATAAAAATGAATACAAGAACAATGTCACATTATTTAATTATAATGTTTATGGTAATGTTATTACTATTTAGATTTGTAGTATTATTTACTACAGTATTAGGAATAAATTTTCCAGTAGTAGTAAGCAACGAAAAGATAGAAACAGGAATGTTACTAATAACTTTAATAAGTATAATATTATTTACAAAAACAAAATTATCTGGAGCAATCATTTATTTAGTATCATCATTTGCTTATTATGGACCAGAATTTATTAAGTTACTTCCAGTAGCGATGAATGGAGTAACATCAACAGATATGGCTGTACAAATATTTGTACTAATGATAGAACTAGTAATTCCTATATTTGCATTATTTATACTAATATATGATAAAAAACAAGAATTACACCCAGTAGACAAGAAAACAGACTTTTTCTATAAGGGTGATCAATACGATAGAAAATATGATGAAAGAGCAGATAAAAATAATTATAGAACATTATAAAAATAATTTATTAAAAATAGGGCCACTTTTTATGTAGTGACCCTTTAAGAGCATTTAGGAGAAATAAAAAATGAAAAAGATATTGTTTGCAACAGAAAACCAAAGTAAAGAAAAAAGATTTAAAAATGGACTACTAAAAAACGATATTGAAATAATCACAATAAATGATTTAGAGAAAAAAGTAAATATTGAAGAGAACGGAAATAATGCGATAGAAAATGCTTTAATAAAAGCAAGAGCATATGCAAATGTTTATAATTATCCAGTGCTTGCTATGGATGATAACCTATACATTGAAGGAATACCAGAAAATAAGCAACCAGGAATGTATGTTAGAAGAGTAAATGGAAAAAGACTTAATGACGAAGAGATGATAGAGCATTATACTAATTTAGCTAAAACATATGGTAAAAACGGAAAACTAACTTGCAGATGGGTTTATGGAATGGCATTAATAAACAATGGAAAAGAATTTACATATACTTGGAGTAAAGAAGATTTTTATATAGTAGATAAACCATCTAGCAAAATAGATGTAGGATATCCATTAAATACAATATCTATAAATAAAAAGATAAACAAATATTTTACAGATTTAACAGAAGAAGACAAAAAACAAATACAAGAAGATGAGAGCAATGTTATAGAATTTATATGTAAAAGTTTATAAAAATAGAAAACAAGTGAATTTAAAAGCAAGTGATTTGTTGAAAATTGCTTGCTTTTATGTTAAAATAATAGTGTCAAAAAAGACAATATTAATTATATTTTGAAGGAAATAAAATGGCAAGATTATATCTAATAACAGGACCAGCAGGAGTTGGTAAGAGTACTATCTCAAAAAAGATAGCAGAGACAAAAAATAAATCAGTATTAATAGAAGGCGATGACATTTATCACCAGGTTATTGGTGGATATGTACAAGCATGGAAAGATGGAAATCACTTAAAAACTTTTTGGAAAGTATGTATAAGTACAATAAAAATATATTTAGAAAATGAATACGATGTTATATTTAATTATATAATTAATCCGGAAAATATAGAAACAATTAAAGCAGAACTAAAAAAATATGAAATAAAATTTGTAGTATTATTAGCAGATGAAAGGACATTACTTTTGAGAGACAAAGAAAGACCAATTGAATGCCAAATGAGTGAGCGTTGTAGTGTATTATTAAACAGTTTTAAAAATAAGAAATTTAGTAAACTCAATATATTAGATACAACAAATTTATCAATTGAAGAGGCAATTAATATGATTGAAAATCAAAATAAATTCATTATATAAAAATAGTAGGAGTTTTAATGGCGAAAATAGAAAAATTAGTAGAAAAGATTAATAATGATGAAGAATATAGAAATTTTTTAAAAGAAAAAAAACAATTTCATAAAGAAGGATATAATTTAGATAAGAGATTTGCAATATTTAAAGATGAAAAAGGAGATTTCAATATTGTTGAAATTTATATAAATATGGGAAAATGTTTTAGGTTAAAATCAAAGAATCAACTTGGAGAAGAAACTCGGATATATGAATATATATTTTCATCCTAATATGAGATTCTTTTTAGATACAATATATTGCTATGATGCATTCAGAGGAAGAAAAATAGCTAGTAATTTAATTGAAATTTCTGATTACATAATGCAAAAATTTAAAGGATATAAAATCAGAGGAATATATGAACCTGGCCAATTATCTACAGATAGAATAAATAATATTACTAGAGATAAGATAGAATTAGAAAATCGAGCAGATAATTTTTATCGATCAATGGGGTATAAAAAGATAGATTATAAAGATTTTAAAAAACATCCAGAAAGATATTCTGGAATAGACGAAGAATTAGATTTTGGATTAGGAGAAGAAATACCAGAGACAATCGTTGTGAAGGATATAACACAAAAACAACAATATCCATTTAAAGTTATAGATGGAGTATTAGTTAATAATAATGCTTTAAAAAAAGAAAAAAATATAGAAGAACGATGAAGAGTTGAAATATAGATAAAAAAATAAAGAGTTTTTATTCATTTTTTTTGCATTTTATTGTTAAAAAATAATTAAAAACTTGTTGGTAATTCCGAGTGATGGAAAACTAAGATTTTAGATATAGGAGATGAAATAGATGCATCAAAAATAATTAGTAAGATTAATGATTGTAATTTGAATGAAATATTATTTGTCGATGATATTGAAAAAAATGTTATTAACTTTAATAAGATAGGAATAAAAGCAATATTACCTAATGATGTTGATTCATTAATAAAATAATAAATAAAGTAGGTGAAAAATATGAATGAAAACAAAACAAATATCAACTGGTATAAACCGACTTATGGAAAACTTCCTATGAAGTTTTATAAATAAAGTCTTTAGTCTTATTCCTTTTTACATTTTATAACTGGAAAATGATAGTTATTTTAAATAAAATAGAGGTAATAACGACTTATGGAAAACTTTTATATGAAGCAATAAATAAGGAGGTAGTAATGAAGAAAATTGTAGATAGATATACTAATAATATTTTTGAAAATATTAAACATATGGATGAATATGGAAATGAATATTGGTATGCTAGAGAACTTTCAAAAGTTTTAGAATATAAAGACTGGAGAAACTTCTTAAAGGTTTTAAATAAAGCAAAAGATGCTTGTAAAAATTCTGGGTTTAATATAGATGAACAACTTGTTGAGGTCAACAGGTTGTCAAAAAGAAATAATAATGCCATTGCTAATATACAAGATTATAAACTTTCAAGATATATATGTTATTTAATAGTACAAAATGCAGATCCAAGCAAAGAAGTTGTTGCTTTAGGGCAAACCTATTTTGCTATACAAACAAGAAATCTAGTTTAGGACAAATGACAAATAATGTTAATCAAACTGATTTACTTTGTTTTAAAGGAAAAATAAAAAATAAGTTATTTAATTTAAATCTAACTGGAAAAGAAAACATTGATTATAATCTAAATATTATAATATCAATTAATATATAATATAAGTAGTGTCCTCGTTTTGGTATTATAACGACAAGTAATTTTTTTAAGTATTTTTAATTAAAGGTTATGAAATTAGTAAAGATATGTTTAGTTGCATATCTTTTTTTGCTATGCATATTAAGAAAGAGAGGAATGATAAATGAATTTAAATTATGCAATATTTAGAAGCCAACCAATTATGACTATAAATGATTTGGCTGGAATAGGTTCTCATAATAAGAGGGAAAAACAGTCATATAAATCCAATCCAGATATTAAAAAAGAATTATCTAGTAATAATATAGAATTAGTACCTCTAACAGAAAAATATGTTAGAGGTTTTTATAATAAGACAATCGACTATAAAAAAGAATTTGAAGAAAGAATGAAAACAGAGAGGGAAGATAGAAAAAGAACATTTAGAGAAATGTTAGATAAAAGTAAAAATGTAGTTGCGGATGAA
>OIZL01000737.1_pt1 | contig 21838 bp, 19 predicted proteins | sample 1588541 | NCBI WGS metagenome assembly OIZL01 (sample SAMN03283285) | human gut metagenome | biome: human-associated habitat; material: feces | host: Homo sapiens | place: Peru | collected 2012 | reverse complement strand
ATATGAAGCTGCTGAGCGGCTTCCAGTACCTTTTCTTTTTCAATGATGCTGACATTACAGTATTCATCCGAATATTTATGCGCAATATTATCCGGCAAATAGTCGCATGTAATGGTATAAATGCCAAGTTGATGTGCTGCTTCAATAACCGGCAGCGCATAACGCGATCCACCAAGGATCATCAGCTTTTTCATATATTCGATATCCTTTCTCCAAATTGAGAAGGAACATCGAACATTTCACTGCATTAGTGACTGAACTGCTTAAATTTGCAGAACACCTACCTCTTACTTCAAACCTGTTCTGCAATCATACGCTTCTCCAGAAAAAGCAAATCCTTGCTACGTTCCTTTATTCTTCTGCACGGTATTCCCACGTAGATCCCCCATGCATTCAACGATTTATTCACCAAGGACATACTTCCGACAGAGGTTCCTTCTCCAATCATCACTCCAGGCAAAACCGTGCATCCGGTTCCGATCAGTACATGCTTATTCATACAGACCGTCTTACTGATAATATGACGATACTGCTCCGGAACTGTCGGATTCGTCATGTACTGTCCCGAATAATCATCACTTGCCGCGTAGATGACACTTCTGGAAGAAATCCCAACGTAATCCCGCAGTAAGATTCCATCTTCTCCGCCGAACAGCATCACACCCGCTGCGATGTGCACATAATTGCCAATTTCAATTTTTCCGCTTAAAATGCAAAAATCATCAATCCGGACATTCTGGCCGATACTGATGTTCTCTGCTCCATAAATGCTGGCTTTCCTACTGATCAGGGTACCCCCCCACATACTTAAATCCCACGCTTTTTAATTCTTCCTTCGTATAAAAACTGCTCATTTTGTATTTTTCCCTTCTTGCATTTGTTTCATTCTGGCAATATTCTCTTCTCCACTCCTACAAAACAATTTCCTGCATCCTTATACTCCACATATCCCAGCATTTCTGCCAGTCTCCGGCAGGCCATGTTTTCTTTCCGGATTTCTCCTCGGATGCTGGGAATGTTCTTTTCTCTTGCCAGCATGTGAACCTTCTCACACAGTGTCTCCGCTGCTCTGCACCTCCGGTACTCCGGCATGACGATGAGCATGGAAATAAATCCGAAATCGCTTCGATTGAGATAAGCAGCAACGAGGCCGATGATCTCGCCTTTTTCATTTTCGATGGTCACTATGTTGGCCAGGCGCATCAGCTTTTCTGCATAGACATTGGTGTTCCAACCGTTTTTTGGAGCATTCCTTTTTTCCGAAATGGTATGCTCCTGTCCGCAGCGATTTCTTGCAGAGAACGGCGGTATCATAAATTCGCCAAGACGTACAATGTCTGCCCGAATATCCGTATCTGAGCTTACCGACTTCAAGTTCATCACGTGAACCTGAAGATACCATGACATGTCGTACAGATAAGTTTCTGCCTCCGCACGACTTGCAAAGTGGAAGTACAGAATCCCGATGATGCCGGAGGCATTTTCATAGGTTCCGACAACCTCACCTTTTCTGCGAAAAATCTCTTCCCGATACAGGTACCCGGAAAGCTCCGGATGCAGCTCATATCCGGCATACATTCCCGGCTGCTTCGCATGAAGATTGTAGGTTGCATAGATGCCATGCAGATCCGCAGGGACGAATTTTCCTGCAAACCTGGAAGCTTCCAAGGAATTCGCGTTCGGTCCATTCGCGCGCCGCAGGGTACGCTGCACTTCCTCACGGATCCAGTCGATCCCGGTTGCATCCGACAGAAGCTGCGGAATGCCGTTTCCGCCACAGCGAAGAGCGATTTCGATGGGATAGACTTCTCCGTCCTTTCCGGCAATGAATTCCACGTTCATCTCCGCATCGGTAATCGAGAGCTTATGGATGACCGTCTGCATGATCCTGGCAATCCGGACTTTCACCTCATCTCCTGCGCCGCATGGGTATATTTTACCACATGGGACAAGATTCTTCCCTTCTTCGCGAATGCAGTCCATAAGGCCATAGAGAATAACGTTTCCACCTCGGACGATCACATCGCCGCCGATGAGGTGCCGGTAGCCGTAGGGTATGTATTCTTCCGCCATCGCCTGACCGGAAAGTGAACAGGAAAACGCCGTCTGATATGCGCGAAGGAGCCTGCCTGCATCGTAGCTGCGAAGGATCGTCACACCTTTGCTGCCGCTGGAATCCAGCGGTTTTACAACGACCGGGTAGGGAAGATTGCTCTCCGGATAGTTCATTGGAAAATGCCTGGGTGCAGAAATCCTGTGCATCGCCAGAAACTCCCGGAATTTTCTCTTGTTCCCGAGAATTCCGGCAGCAGCATACATTCCGCCGGGAAGGCCTATTTTCTCTGCCACATAGGCCGCCGTCTCTTCCGCAGGATCCGACGCGAACGCAAGAATACCGTCCACAGCTTCCTTCCTGGCAAGCCCCAGAATTTTGTCCCTGTCCCTCGTGCTGATCAGGAAGCTTTGATCCGCTTCCCTTCGTCCCGGTGTGTCCGGAAGATAATCGACCAGAAGAACGGTGAGCCCCATCTCATGCGCTTTTCGTATTGCCGGAAGCTGCTGGAAACCGCCTCCCAGGATCAGGATCTTCATATGGCTTCCGGATTCCTTTCTGCGGCAGGGCGGCTCTGTGGTGCGTTTTCGCAACGGGGAGGCTTCTTTCTGTGGTGAGGTGGCTCTGTGGTGCGTTATGACGGCTATTGCGCCTGCTCACAAAAGCAGACTATTTTGTATTCCTGCTTTCTTCTTCCAGCTCCCGGACAAGATATTCGTCACTCATAAAGTTCATGTCTGATACTTCCTCGCTCATGAGGTTATATTCGCATTAATAGCTTTACATCTCTTTTCCTCATAGTATCGATATCATGACACTGCAGATTCAGCTGTTTCCAGTTAGCAAGTCTTACTTCATACACTTCCTTGTCCATTCAAACCTCCTTAAAAAGCAAGTTGAGTTTTTGAACTTTTTCAAGTATGCCAAATCAGGATGCGTTATAAAAAGCGAATAACTTGATGTTTACGGAACCGAAGTAGCAGAACGCTGGATACCAGATATTTAAACGCTTACTAAGGACAGGCAATAAATCACTTGCACCATGCACTATTCTATTTTTTACCGCAACAACGCTTATACTTTTTTCCGCTTCCACAAATACACAGGTCATTCGGATATATTTTCTTCTTGTTATTCTGCAGTAAAAACTGTTCTGTTCTTCGCTCAACAATTTCTTTACCAAATGCTTTTAACTCAGCCCTTTTGCTTTCAGGAATATCCTTCTGAACATATAAACTATACTGAACCTCCAAAATATTATCTTGTTCGTCCATCACAATTGTAATAGACCAGCATTCTTTTCTCTCGTTTTGCGCCAAGTTTGCTAATATATACTTTTCTCGCTTTTCATTCGGATAAAGTATTATATCTGGAGTTTCCACAAATAAAGCATAACTACAGTCCCCAAAGCTTATTTCCGGAAACATACTACCAAGTTTTCTTTCCCTTCTAGCTAAATTTCTTATGGATTTATCAAAGTTCTCCCTACTTTCAGTTGACAAATCCAAAAGGAAATTAGTAAACCGTGTTACCTCATCTTCATTGGTTATCACATTTTCCAAAATCTTAGTCATTAGAGGCGGAATTGTTTGCTTAGGCTTTTCATAATTAACTCCAACATGGATGCCAGATAGATACTTATCCAACTCTTCTCTGTATCCAACAAAATTCACATGTTGGCCTTGCCCAATATCTTTGGCCTGCAATGAATACATATTATGGAATATATACATTCCCAAATGATCCATCTCATCATATGTTGCAATTTCTTCCGTTTCAGTAGCAATAGTTCTTTGCTTTATAAAATGAATGAACTGCAATGGATTATCAAAATAATACTTGTAAACCCACAAATCATTAAGAGAAATTACTATTATATCTTCATGTGTATTAGCTATTTTAACTTTCTCCATATGCGATGCAAATTCATTGAAATCAGAAACCGTTACATCAAACATATATATCTGATTATACTTTTCTGTATCTATAGTAAAAGCTTCCGTTTTCAATTTGTCATCTGTGTAAAACAATTTCTTACAGTCATTACCTCCTGTAAGAAATTGTTTCACACGGATACACTGATTCTCCGCTTTTTCTACCAGCGACTTAAATGCCTTTTTATGAGCTTCAAAATCCATCATTGCAGGAGTATAAACAAACGTACCTGCTTTTACTTCTACAATGAGAAGCACATCTTTATACTCAATTAAAATATCATTTTCTGCACTATCATTTTTCTTTAATGGATAGTGATTGGAATAATGCACCTTGCATCCTGGTAGCAGTCCTTCAAAAACACTTCCTACTGTCTTTTCGCTAGAATGTCCCTGTGTCGCGTTCCACCTATCGGCATAATCTTTACCATGCGACCTTATTGCTCGCTGAAGAGCAACATAAAAGTTATCAAATAAATTATAATAATCAAAGCAATATGCGATACCGTCTATCTCTATAAATGGTTTGTACTGAATTGGCAAATTCCAAATTGGCCATCCTGGATATTCCTCATACGATAGAAACGTTTTATCGCTATTAATACCCAAGCATAAATCGCTAATCAACTCATCTGTCCATTTTGTATTCTCTTTTACCTCAAACAAAGATGTCCCAATCGCTTTTAATACGACTTCTTGACTTTCTTTCAAGTAATCTTCATCTGGCTCAGAGCCTTCGAATAGCGCTAATTTATCCATTTGTTCTCTGATAGCCATCATCGCATCACATCTTCCAGACGATAGATTCTTTTCCAACACTGAAAGTCCTGATATTATATCGGAAACAGGTAGTCCATATAGTTCTTGCAGAAGAGCTTCGTGCGGTAATAACAATTCTTTTAATATAGGAATTCTAAACGCCTGATACTGTTTGCCGCGAACTTGTGACATCGTCTGTGCCAAGACAATATATTCCTCATCCTCCGGACTAAGTATTCCCATTTTCTGCTGTTGAGCTGCCCAACACAAATAGAATAACGGCATCTTACTGTATAATTCTAAACAAAGATTTGCTATTTCATGATAAACAACCTCTTGTTTATCTTTATCTATTTCATTTGCCTTATCATGTTCCATCGAAACTAATAAACTTTGGACATATTCCACACTTCTTAATTGAAAGCAAGTATCAGCAGGAATTTCAGATTCTGTAGTAAGCTGTGAACTCATCAGCATCATCGAATTCATTGATGTCAGGAAATTAAACAATGTAAGAGGATCTACCTTAGTGAACTTTTCTTTGATATTTTCTATAATTGCATCAATCTTTTCTTTTTCCTCAGTGTAAAGATCTGCTAACCCCGAAATCCACTGTTTATGTTGTTCTCCAGTCATATTATTATGAGTAGCTACAGTATTACCAAATCTTGCAACCTCGACTAACCCATTACTAAAGTATTTATCAGGTTTTATTTTTTTCATATATTATCAGTCCTTCCTTTTTCAGGCATATTCTTTATTAGTAAGCGTTTACATATCTGGTATCTGGCGTTCTGCTCCTCCGGTTCCTACAATGGTAGTCGGTAGAAATTCACTCCATTTTCAGATCTACCGGTAGTAAATAAGCCCCAGCCGCTTCGACTGGCGGCCAGGGCATTATGACAACTCACATATGATGCAGATTCTACTCTGCCTGAAGAGCCTCGCTCCGTTCCCCGGTGATCCGTTTGACTTCCGGATCCCATGGAGCCAGCTTCTCCAGTTCCTCGTCGGAGGTCTGACTGGTCGGACATTTTTCCAGAAGGTAGGTAAGGTACTGGTAGACGTTCACTCCATTCGCCCGTGCCATTTCTACCATTGTGTAGATCAAAGCACTTGCCTCCGCTCCGGATGGAACGACCGCGAACAGCCAGTTTTTCCGGCCAATAACCACCTGCTTTACGGCTCGCTCACTGGCATTGTTCGAAAAACTGCAGCGTCCATCCAGAAGATAGTTCTCCAGATGGTTCTGCCTGTTGCGGATATAGGTCACCGCTTTGTCAAAACGTGTTCCCTTTTCCGGATTCTGTTTCTCAAGCCACGACCAAAGGCCCTCCAGAACAGGCTTTTCCTTCTGAAGGCGTCTTTCTTTGATCTCGTCCGCTGTCAGATGACCCGAACGAATGTCACGCTCTATCATAAAGAGCTTGTTGACATAGGCGGTTCCCTGAACTGCCGGAACAGAATAATCGTATTCCTTTCCTCTGGGAATGGCTTCCACAAGGTAGCGTCTGACATGGGCCCAGCAGGCTGTCCTTGTTACATCCGGCACGACATTGTAACCGGTATAGCCGTCTGTCATAAGATAGCCGTTGAAGCCGTTCAGAAACTCCTTTGCATTCGCACCGGCCCTCGTTTTATAGTACCGGTAGAGCACAATCGGCGGTCCCTCATCTTCACCGCTGCGGAACACCCACATGTAAGACCTGGACTGTGGCTTTTTATCCTTTTCATTCAAAACCTGTAAAGGGGTTTCGTCCGCCATGACAAAGCTGCGCTTCAGGAGTTGTCTGTGGAAGTAATCAAACATAGGAGTAAAGAACTCCCGGGCATTTTTAATCAGCCAGTTTGACAAGGTCGCTCTTCCAACAGGAGCCCCCATCTGCTCCCAATCCTTTTCCTGCCGGTACAGCGGTACCCCCTGACAGAACTTCTGGTAAGCTGCCCATGCAACCGTAGAAGCAGATGCCATTCCGTGAAGCATGTGGTACTGTCCGTCGCGGCTCCTGATCAGTTCCGGAACAACTCCGTTGCCGGAGCATTTCGGACATTGGTAAGTGATGCTGTACCACTTGATGACCTTGATTCTGGGAGGAATGATGTCATATTCCGTACGCAGATACTCTTCACCAATCCTTTTGTACGGCGTTCCGCATTCCGGACACACCTTCTTGTCCTCCGGGAGATCAACGTATCTTTTGGTGAACGGTTTTCCCTCCAGAGCTTCCTCAAGAGTTTTTCTTTTCTGTCTGGGTTTCGATGGATTGGTTTCCGATGTGTCACAGATAAGATCTTCTTCCGGCTCCTCTTCTGCAGGAAGGGACTCTACGATATCGCAAAGAACCTCCGCCTCGTTGATCAGAAAGCGGAGCTGTCCTTCTAATTCTCCGGAACGCTTTTCGCTGGAGGTGCCAAACAGTTTCTTCTTCAGATAGTCAACCTGCTCCTGAAGATTGTTCTTCTCTTTGAGAAGGTCTTCCTTCTCCCTGGCAATGGTATTCAGCTGCTTTTTCAGTTCTTCGATCTCGCGGGTTGCATTTAATATCTGATCGCGAAGTTCACGGAACTGAAGCTCCAGAGCATCCTGCGGCAACGGTTTTTCCTCCTGTTTCTGATATGTTTATTATACCGGAAACAGGAACAGAAATCATCAGAAAACGTTGGAAAATCAACGTTTTCCAGCATCGCCAGAGCACAGATTAATTGCTTTTGGCGAAGCGCATTCAGCTACTGCGGATTGCCTTTGGCTGGTCGATATCAAGCCCCGACATCAGCCAGTCGAACTCCTTCCAGGAGAGATTCCGGACCTCAGATTCATTTCTCGGCCAGCGGTATCTCCCGTACTGTGCCGTAAGACGTTTGTAGATCAGAACATATCCATCCGGTTCTTTCAGAAGAGCTTTGATTCTGTCACAGCGCCTTCCGCAGAACAGAAACAATGAACTTCCGGACGGATTCATTTGCAGCTGATCCTGGATGACAGCACACAGACCGTCAATGGATTTGCGCATATCCGTGTAACCGCAGACAATGTAGATATGGCTGGCTCTTGAAATATCCGCTAACATGGCTGGCTCACCAGAAAGGACAGAATCTGTCCGACAAGAGCCGGATCTGTTCCATTGCGCAGCTGCACAGAAAACTTTCCGGCCGTGATCTGAACCATATGTGAATTGTCATAATGCGCAGCCGCGTCCTGCAGGGCAGGAGCGGCATGGGACGTTTTGATTTCCGGAATGACAGAAATCGGAACAACATCCGGAAGCGAGGATGCTGTAAGATCATAGATTCCTTCCGCATTCTGTTCACGTTCCGGGATCTGGCACGCTTTTTTGCGAAGCCGTACGACCGCATTATAGAAACTGCTGACAACAATATCGTTGGATACGCACCATTCTTTGTCAGACAGACCGCTCTGCCTGCAGGAAGTAATAAGCTGCATCCACTCTTCATCAGAGCGGTGGATTCTTCGTTTCATGGTAGTCCTCCTCGTGGCAGCGAATGTAGTGAATTGCTACTATCTACCATTATGGAGAAAAATGCTACCGAATCACAGATACCAGATATTTAAACGCTTACGATTAAATGATAAGGAGATGGGATACGATGAGAACAATATTTGCAGAATACAATCCACAACGAAACAGCATTGACATTTATACAAATGTTGGCTATATGCTTCGCATTGACTGCTGGGAAGCCGAAAAGGATTTAAAAACCACGCCTGGATCAGACTGTGCATTAAATGCACTTGCTATTGACGAACCACTTGAATATGCGAGATTGTATCTTGATGGAAATTTACAGATGTGGATAGATGCAGAAGACTCATTGGAATTGTAAACCACAAGTAGCCTGTATTCTTTATTACGCATACAGGCTACTTAATCAAAATTACTATAGTTGATGATAAAGCAAGTTTCTTAATACACTTCATTTGAATACTACTAAGCCATTAACAATCATTTCTAAGACAAACCTGATCTGCCATAGCATTTGTAACTATAGTGGCACTATGAGTAGCGATGATAATCTGCCTTTTATTTTTGATATCACGTAATTGCCTAACAAGATTCTTGTATATGTATTGACTGTCAAGGTTATCTTCTGGCTGATCAATTAAAATAGGTCTATGATCATCTACAAAATCCCCGTATCCAAAAATAAAGTCGAGCATAGCCACTACTTTTTGTCCAAGAGAAAGATTTCTTACATCTTTATAATCTGCCCCCCGTTTAGTAGTGGTCTTACTATTTATATTGAACTCCAAAGATAATTTTTCCGACTCTCCCACCATTCTTCTTAAATAGGTTATACAATGCTTTGATTCTCTCTTCACTAAAACTCGTTCTCTCATATCGGGAAGAAATCACATCATATAATGTTATTGTTTTCCAATGTTGATTTATGAATATGCAGAAATTTATGAAGCTGATGGGCGCAGGCAGTGAAATCGATTTTTCTTTTATCTCAAAAGAATCGATGAAAAATCAGTTCTGCACGGATCTCTACACCAAAGTAGGTGAGCATATTCAGGTTCCGGGGACAATCATCCATGTTTTCTATGCACTGAAAATGGGTGAGAAATATCGGCAGCGCTATGGACATTATTTGACCGAGCCTGTCTGGGACAAGGAAACGATCATTTATGCAGATCTTGATATGAGTCTGGCTGCTACCTGCAAGATGGAGCATGACGCAGTAGGGCATTATGCACGCCCCGATGTACTTGAGCTGAAGGTATATGAAAAATAGAGACTCACGAAAATGATATAATCGGGAAAAGAAATTGCCTTTGATATCAGAAGAACTTCATTTATTATGGCGCAGCTTAAAACTGCGCCATAAATTTCTCAACATTTTCTTTGATGTTTCCACGAAATACTGCCGAACCGGCAACCACTACATTTGCACCGGCCTCCAGTACAACGTGTACGTTATCGGCGGTGATCCCACCGTCCACCTCGATGTCCAACTTCGTGTGAAGCTCCTGCGCCATATGGCGAACCTGCCGGATCCGCTCTGTGGATTCCGGAATATATTTCTGTCCGCCAAACCCCGGCTCAACCGTCATCACCAGCAGCATATCCAACTTTTCCAGATATTTTCTGACTGCCTCTATCGGCGTCTTGGGTTTGATCGCCATTCCCGCACGGCATCCCAGCGCGTGGATCTGATCGATCACTTCGTCCGCATCCTCTGTCGCCTCCAGGTGGAAGGTAATGCTGTCTGCGCCGCAGGCCGCAAACTCTTTGACAAAGCGCTCCGGCTCCACGATCATCAGATGCACATCAAATATTCTCTTCGTCACCTTCCGGATCGTCTCGATCACCGGCATACCAAAGGAGATCGAAGGAACGAACACGCCGTCCATCACATCGATATGGATGTACTGCGCTCCGGCTTCGTCTACCGCCCTGATCTGTTCCCCCAGGATTGAAAAATCCGCCGCAAGAATGGAAGGGGACAATATAATGCTAAGTTCTGTACTGTCAGACATTCTCTCATGCCTTTCTTAAAATCTTCGTGCCATGCTCCCGCGCTCTCTCCTTTTCGGAGAACCGGCAAACATTTTCCATGCCGGGCGCGGATACGCCTTAGTTAGACTATCATAACCGCACGCAAAAAACAAGTCCGCTCGCATAAAAACAATGATAACCGGATACCGCACTCCGCCGGGGAGCCGGTTGTCCGGTTATCCTATAAAATCTTTCAGGTTGTCTATTTAACGAAATCTTTTACCTTTGCATAAATGCCCTTGCCGTCCAGACCGTACTTCTCAACAAGCGCTGCTGCCGGACCGGATTCGCCGAAGCAGTCCTGCATACCGATCTTGAGAACCGGCGTAGGCAGTTTCTCGGAAAGGCAGTCGCACACAGCGCTTCCCAGTCCGCCGATCACGGAATGTTCTTCCGCAGTCACCACTTTTCCGGTTTTCTTTGCGGATGCGAGCACCAGCTCTTCATCCAAAGGCTTGATCGTGTGAATATTGATCACCTCTGCGTTGATCCCGTCTGCTGCCAGCATTTCTGCTGCCTCTAAGGAAGCTGCAACCGTGATACCGCTCGCAATAATGGTTACGTCCTTACCTTCTTTTAACAGAACGCCTTTGCCAATCTCGAATTTGTAATCAGGCTTGTCATTGATCACCGGAACTGCTGCACGTCCGAAACGTAAGTAAACAGGTCCTTCAAATTCAATAGCTGCCTTTACGGCTGCCTTTGCTTCTACATCATCAGAAGGAACGATAACGGTCATGCCCGGAATCGTTCTCATCAGCGCTACATCCTCGTTGCACTGATGGGTTGCGCCATCCTCGCCTACCGTGATGCCGGCGTGCGTTGCGCCGATCTTCACATTCAGGTGCGGATATCCGATGGAATTGCGGACCTGTTCGAAGTTACGTCCTGCCGCAAACATAGCGAAGGAGCTGATGAAAGGAATCTTACCGCAGGTTGCAAGTCCCGCAGCCACGCCTGTCATATTACATTCCGCAATACCACAGTCGATGTGGCGGTCCGGAAACGCTTTCTTAAATACGCCGGTCTTGGTCGCTCCCGCAAGGTCTGCGTCGAGAACCACCAGGTTCGGATACTCGGCACCGCACTCGGCAAGCGCATTACCATAGCTTTCTCTTGTTGCGATCTTCTTTACCTCTGCCATTAGTTTGCACCTCCCAATTCTGCGTCAATCTTTGCGAGATCTGCCATTGCGATAGCATACTCTTCGTCGTTAGGAGCCTTGCCGTGCCATCCGGCATTGTTCTCCATGAAGGAAACGCCTTTTCCCTTCACAGTCTTACAGATAATGGCGGTCGGCATACCTTTGGTTGCCTTTGCCTCTTTGAAAGCGGCGTCGATCTGGTCAAAATCGTTGCCGTCGATATTGATCACATGGAAATTAAATGCTTCGAATTTCTTGTCGATCGGGTAAGGAGAGCATACGTCCTCGATCTTACCGTCGATCTGCAGTCCGTTGTTGTCAACGATCACTACCAGGTTGTCCAGCTTGCGGTGGCCTGCAAACATAGCTGCCTCCCAGACCTGTCCTTCCTGGATCTCACCATCGCCGAGAAGGGTGTAGGTTCTGTATTCTTTGCCATCCATCTTCGCTGCAAGTGCCATGCCGACTGCCGCCGAAATGCCCTGGCCGAGCGATCCGGAGGACATATCTACTCCCGGCGTCTCCTGCATACAGGGATGTCCCTGAAGATAGGAGCCAAGGTGGCGGAGCGTCTTTAAATCCTCCACCGGAAAATATCCTCTGTTTGCAAGTGCGGAATAAAGTCCCGGCGCTGTGTGTCCCTTGGACAGCACGAACCGATCCCTGTCTGCCATCTTAGGATTCTTAGGATCGATATTCATCTCCTCGAAATAAAGATAGGTAAAAATATCTGCTGCCGACAAAGATCCACCCGGATGTCCCGCCTTTGCACTATGTACTGCGGTCACGATACCTTTACGAACTTCATTAGCTGTTTTCTGTAGCTCTAACTTGTTCATCGCTAACCTCCATGTCTGTTTTTGTTGATAGTCCTCTCCGTTTCGGAGTATTTCGATACTATATTACCATAACGTGCCCGATAACACTACTGAAAAATTGCGCGTTTTCCATTTTTCTGTAACGGCTCCGCCACAGGATGATCTGTTACCGTTTCCCGGACAATTATCATTTGCCCTGTCCGTAGTAGGCGTTTGCCCCGTGCTTTCTGTAGTAGTGTTTATCCTGAAGCTCCTGCGGCGCGGGCTGGATCCGTGCATTGATCGTCTCTGCGCGGTACGCCATCTTTGCCACCTCTTCCAATACAACTGCATTGTGGACTGCTTCGTGCGCATCCTTTCCCCATGCAAAAGGTCCGTGGTTCTTGCACAGAACGGCCGGAACAGCCGTAGGATCCTTCTGCATCCTCTGGAATTCGCTGACGATCAGAAGTCCCGTGTTCTTTTCATAGGCGTCCGCGATCTCCTCCACGTTCAGACAGCGCACACACGGGATCTCCCCGTAAAAATAGTCCGCATGGGTCGTGCCATAGCAGGGAATGCTGCGCCCCGCCTGCGCCCAGCTCGTCGCGTAGGACGAATGGGTGTGCACCACACCGCCGATCTCCTGATATGCCTTATACAGCTCCACATGCGTCGCCGTATCCGAGGAGGGGTTATACCGCCCCTCCACCTTATTGCCGTTCAGATCCACCAGGACCATATCGTCGGGGGTAAGTTTGTCATAGTCTACCCCGCTTGGTTTGATCGCAAAGATGCCGCTCTCGCGGTCGATCTCGCTGACATTTCCCCAGGTGAACGTTACCAGTCCATATTTCGGGAGAAGCATATTTGCCTCATAGACCCGTTTCTTTAACTCTTCTAACATAAGCAGTCCCTCTTTTTATCTGTTTCCGGCTTCCGTTTCCGCCCCTCAAAAAGGCTTCGTTTCCGCCGCCCTGTTGCCCTACTGTAAATTCTCAACCGCCGCTCTCTCGATCGCAAGTCCGGCGCTGTAACGCTTCATAAATTCGTTGAAGCCTTCGACGTCCTTCGGATCCGGCGAGAGCTTCTCGCCCTTCTGTCCGGCAAATACCTTCTGGTCAAGGAAGTGTGCGAGGCTTTCTCCCTCTTCCTTGTGGATCATGTAGGACGCCAGCACAGCGATTCCCCATGCGCCGCCTTCTCCCGCAGTCGCCATCACGCTCACCGGCGCGTCGATGGCAGCCGCCAGAATACTCTGTCCAACGCCTTTTGTCTTAAACAGTCCGCCGTGTCCAAGGATCTCGTCTACCTGTACGTCCTCTTCCTTTAAAAGGATATCCAGTCCGGTCTTGAGTGCTCCCAGCGAAGTAAAGAGATGTACCCTCATAAAGTTCGCCAGGTTAAACTTCGCATCCGGAGTCCGCGCAAAGAGCGGTCTGCCCTCGTTGAAGCCGGTCACATGCTCACCGGAAAAATAGTTGTAGGCAAGCAGTCCGCCGCAGTCTGCATCTCCTTCGAGCGCCTTGCGGTAAAGATTTCCGTACAGCTCGTTCATATCTACCTTCATACCCATCAGTTCGGAGTATTCCTTAAAGAGATTTACCCAGGCGTTCAGGTCCGAGGTACAGTTATTGCAGTGCACCATCGCCACCAGACTTCCGTCCGGCGTTGTCACCAGGTCGATCTCGTCATGTACCTTTTTCAGCTCTTTTTCCAAAACGATCATACCAAAGACGCTGGTTCCCGCAGAGACGTTGCCGGTTCTCTGCGCCACGCTGTTTGTCGCCACCATTCCGGTTCCCGCATCTCCCTCGGGCGGGCAGAGCAGCGCTCCTGCCTGCAGCGTGCCTGTCGGATCTAACAGCTTCGCGCCTTCCTCGGTCAGTCTGCCGGCCTCCTCCCCTGCGGTGCACACTTCGGGAAGGATGTCTTTCAGCTTCCAGGAAAAGCCTCTGTGCTCGATCAGCTCGTCGAATGCCGTGATCATTTTTTCATGGAACTGTCCTGTCGCGACGTCGATCGGGAACATACCGGACGCCTCTCCGACGCCGACCACCTTCCTGCCGGTCAGCTTCCAGTGGATGTAGCCTGCCAGCGTGATCACAAAGTCGAGATCCTTCACATGATCTTCGTCGTTCATGATCGCCTGATAGAGGTGTGCGATCGTCCATCTCTGCGGGATATGATACTGGAAAAACTGCGTCAGCTTCACGGACGCTTCTTCCGTGATCGTATTTCTCCAGGTGCGGAAGGGAACCATCAGTTCATTTTCCTTGTTAAACGCCATATAGCCGTGCATCATTGCGCTGAATCCGATCGCGGCAATGTTTGTCAGCTTCTCTCCGTACTGTGCCTCTACGTCTGCCGCCAGCTTCTGATAACAATCCTGAAGCCCGCTCCAGATATCGTCCAGGCTGTACGTCCAGATGCCGTTCTCCAGTCTGTTCTCCCAGTCGTGCGCCCCCGATGCGATCGGCTTGTTGTCCTCATCTACCAGGATCGCCTTGATCCTGGTAGAGCCAAACTCAATACCCAATACTGATTTTCCATTTGCAATACACTCTTTTGCTCCCATAATACCCTCCTTCACTGCTTAGCGATATGCCGCCTCATTCCATCTAAGTTCGTTCTTGAAGTCGCGGATGTTCGTATTCCTGTCGATGACAACGCTCTCGATACCCATTGCTGCCGCCCAGTCCACCATCTGATCGACGCTCAGATCATAAGAGAATGCCGTGTGATGCGCTCCTCCTGCCAGGATCCATGCGGTCGCACCGATCTCCAGATTCGGCTGCGGCGTCCAGAATGCGGTTCCTACCGGCAGCTTCGGCATGGGCTTCTCCACCTTCTTACAGTCTACTGCATTGATGAGCAGACGGAATCTCGTTCCCAGATCCACCAGCGAGCAGGCGACCGCCGGACCGGTCTTGGATGTGAACACCAGTCTTGCCGGATCTTCTCTGTTTCCCATGGAGAGCGGGCATACCTTGATGCCGATCTCGCCATCGGCTACGGAAGGACATACCTCCAGCATATGCGCCTGAAGGATTCCCTCTTTGCCGGGAACCAGATTGTAGGTGTAATCCTCCATCATGGAGGTTCCCTTCGCGTCTTTGATATCGGCTGTCATCAGCTTCATCATGCGGACCATCGCAGCAACCTTCCAGTCGCCCTCTGCTCCGAAGCCGTAACCTTTTTCCATCAGTCTCTGGATCGCCAGTCCGGGAAGCTGCTTGAGTCCTCCAAGCATTCCGAAGTGCGTGACAACCGCATGATAATCGTTGTCAACCAGGAATTTCTCAATACCGATCTCCTGCTGTGCCTGTACGGCAACGTGTCTTCTGAACTCGTCCAGATCGCGGCCTTCGTCGATGATCCTGTATTTGCTGTAATACTCGTCTACCAGCGCGTTAACCTCTCCCTGCGGAACAGCGTCCACATACTCTACCAGATCATTGACGCAGTAGTGGTCGATCTCCCAGCCGAACTTGATCTGTGCCTCTACCTTATCGCCCTCGGTCACAGCTACGTTGTTCATATTGTCTCCGAAACGGCAGACACGGATATGAGAAGACTCGATCACGCCGAGCGCGGTTCTCATCCAGCTTCCGATCTGCTTCTGCACCTTCTCGTTTGCCCAGTGCCCTACAATGATCTTGCGCTCAATGCCCATACGGCTGACAATGTGGCCATACTCCCTGTCGCCGTGCGCCGACTGGTTCTCATTCATAAAGTCCATATCTATTGTATCATAAGGAATCTCTTCGTTGAACTGTGTATGCAGATGACACAGCGGTTTTTTATACTCCTTCAGGCCAAGGATCCACATCTTGGCGGGGGAGAAGGTGTGCATCCAGGTAATAACGCCGGCGCACTCCGGGTCGTTGTTCGCGTCGTTAAAGGTCTTGCGGATCGATGCCTGGCTGATCAGCGTCGGCTTCAGCACTACTTCAAACGGAAGATTTCCCGACTCGTTTAAGCCCTCTACGATCTTTGCCGAATGCTCCGCAACCTTTCTGAGACATTCATCTCCGTATAAATCCTGTGATCCTGTGCAAAACCAAAATTTGTAGTTTTTCATGTCTTTCCCTCCATACCTGAGTTTTCTGTTACCACCATACAACTTTGCCGATAGAAAATACAACTTTATCTCTCTTCCCTTAAAATTTTACAGCTTGTACATACATGTCTACAAGTTGTACTATTTGTTTTTTTGAGGGACATTTTCTGCATCATCCGTCCTGCCGTCTCAGAGTTTATGCACCGAATTCCGGTACACGATCTCTGTCTCAAACTCGTAGTTTCCGTCAAAGGACGGATCTTTCATCATGCGCAGCAGATTTTCTGCGGCACGCATCCCCAGATGCTCCATCGGATGCTTTGCCGAGGTGATCTTCACATCCCCCATCACGGAGAGATCTGAGTCGTCCACCCCCACGATAGACACGTCCTCCGGCACACGGATCCCGCCGCCGCGCAGAACTTCGATCAGACCTGCCGCCACCTCGTCGTTGTAGCACAGGACTGCGGTACAGTCGCCGAAGCGCTCCCGTATTTTCCCACTCAGCCGGTCAAGATGCTTTACGTCCTCCGTATCGATCCAGACAATGTGCGAATCCTCCAGTCTGAGTCCCGCCTCCATCATGGCGTCCAGATACCCGGCGTAGCGGAGCCTTCCCTGTCCGTCATCGTGCTTGAAGATCCCGCCGATCCTGCGATGCCCCATCGCTATCAGGTGCTTGGTCAGCTTTCTCCCCGCCATCCGGTCATTCACCGACACGTGGGGGAACTTGAACTGGGGATAATAGCTGTTGATGAAAAGGGTCGGGATCTTTCTTTTCCGGATCTCCTGATAAAGCGCCATATTCGGGTTTGGCAGACCGCTCTTGGTCGGCTCGACGATGATGCCGGACACCTCGTCTCTTGCCAGCAGCTCCTCCAGGATCGCCCGCTCCTTGTCGTTGCGGTTGTTTGTAAAGGAAAGCTGCACCGAATACCCCTCTTCCTGAAGCGCATCCTCGATTCCCCGGATCGTCTTAGGAAAGATATAGCTGTCCACGTAGGTTGTGATCACCGAGACGCGCTTTCTCCTTGCGAGAGCCGCCAGCCGGTCGTCGTTGATGTAGGTTCCGCTGCCCTGGATCCTGCGCAGAAGCCCTTCCCGCTCCAGCACGCCGATGGCGTGCCGCACCGTCTGTCTGCTGACGCCAAACATTTCACTGAGCGTATTTTCCGAGTACATTTTCTGTCCGGGCTGCAGCTCTCCGCCCTTTATCTGTCCCTGGATCCAGTTGACCAGCTCCAGATATTTTGGTGTGGGATTTCCCATATTCTCTCCATTCCTGGCCCGCTCAGACGACAAAGCACGCCGTCTGCTCCGACAGGTTCTCGATCACCGCCGATACCTGCTCCAGGGCTCCGATTATCTCTTTCATATTCTCTGCGAGAGAAGCCGTGTCCGTCACTACCTCCATGACATGCTGCGTACTTTCCTGCACGTTGTCCGCTATCCCGTTGTTTGACTCGGTCACAGACTGCATCGTCCCTCTGATCTCTTCCATCCCCTCGCGGATTTCGCGCATCATATCATCCACTGCGACGGAATCGTTCAGATACTGCTCGCCGCTCTTCTCCAGCAGCTCATAGTCTGGCAGGATCCTCTCTTTGATAAATTCTATCAGACCGTTCGCATCGTTGGCAAGGCGTCTGACTGCCTCCACCACCTCCACCGAGATTTCCTGGATGTTGTTCGCCGTCTCCTTGGAGTTGTCTGCCAGCACGCGGATCTCCTCCGCAACGACCGCAAAGCCCCTTCCGGCCTCTCCTGCGCGCGCCGCCTCGATCGACGCGTTGAGAGCGAGAAGGTTCGTCTTGGATGCGATGTTCAGGATATCCCCTGTCAGCAGATGGATATTTTCTATCTTTTCACTGTCACTGATCGAGCCTTGCAGGGATGCGTCGAATTTCCGGATCATATCCCCCGCCGTATCCCGGCTCGTCTTTGCCATACTCTGCAACTCCCTGGCGCGCTCCCGGATCTCCCCGGCATATGCCGTTCCGTCCGCCGCCTTCTGCGTCACGGCGCTTACCGCCTCCTGCGCGTGCGCCGTATTTTCGCTGACGCACACCGCCGTAGCGGAAATCTCCTCCATGCCTGCCGCCAGATCTTCCATCGTGTGCGACGTCCGGTCTGCGTTCCGGTTCGTCTTTTCCACTACCGCATTGACGCTCTGCTGCTGCGTATCGATCTCCCTGCCGCATACCACGACGCCGCCGATCATATCCTGCAGCATATCCAGAAATTCATTGACGCCTCCGGCAAGCGTGGCTATCTCATCCTTTGTCCTGACCGGGATCCGCACGCTCAGATCGCCGTGTCCTTCATGGATATCCCGGATCAGCTTCTGTATGGTTCCCGCCATGCGTCTTATCGGCACAACGAGGATCCTGTCTGCGATCAAAAGTACGGCTGCCGCCGCCGCGATCAAAAGTACGGACACCACTGCAATCCCGTTTTCTGCCTGCTGCGCCGTTTTCCGGAGCGCTTCCTTTCCCGTTCCCAGATTTTCCTCCGAAAAGCGAAGCAGCTTTTCCATATTCAGGGTGATTCTGTCGTTGATCGTAAACAGATTGCTCGTCACAAGGACGTTAGCCGTCTCCTTGTCACCGCTCCGGCTCGCCTCGAGGATCTGATCTACCGTCTCGTCATAGCTTGTCAGCTTTTCCTTGACGCTATTATAGACCTCCAGCTCCTCCTGTGAGGTGATCTGACCCTCATACTGCTGCATCTGTTCCCACATATCCGCCCTGGTCGCCGCGATCTGTTCTGCGTTTTTGTCCATCACAGACGCCAGTCTGGTATTGATATGCGCGTACATCGCCGTATAGATTTCCAGATAATCCTCATAGATCCCGTGCACCGTATCGATCTCTATCACTTCATTGTCCATAAAGCTCTGGCTCTGCGACGATATCTGACGGATACTGTTTCCCAGAAATACAAGAGCCGCCAGCGCAAGCGCCACCAGAAGCATGATCACAGATGCAAATTTTAACGCAATCTTTTTCATCTACTCTCTCCCACACAAACTATCCCTGTACTGTAAATGCGGAAAAAGAGACACACCTTCCATGCGTGTCCCTCTTCCGCGCCAAACACCTAAGCAGCCTTCTTACTCTCTTTCACTCTGGCCAGGATCGCCTGGAGCACGATAAAGAAGCACAGCAGGATCGCTGTCACGATATTGGCCCAGGAGCTTACCAGCTTACCATTTGACTTGACCAGCGTAGAGATCGTTCCGTTGATCAGGACACCAAACAGGGTTCCGACTACATTTCCCACACCGCCTGTCAGCAGTGTACCACCAATAACTGCGGATGATATTGCATCCATTTCAAAGCCGGTTGCCTGAGAGGTCGTGCCGCTCATGGTATTGAGTGCGTAGCAGATTCCTCCGATGGAGGCCAGAAAACTTGCCAGCACGTAGGTCTTCATTTTTGTTTTGCGCACATCCAGTCCCATCAGCGTTGCCGACTGGCTGTTGCCACCCACTGCGTAAATGCTTCTTCCGAAGCGGGTATATTTCAGCATCAGATAGATCAGAAGCACGATGAGAAGGGCTACCACCACGCTCACGCGGATATACGGTATCTGGAGGATTCCCTTTTTGTTCGTGTACGCTCCGATCCCAAACGGGATGTTGATCTTCATGCTTGAAAGCGTTGTAAAGAGCTTATCGCTCACGATGCTGACCTGATCCGTACAGATGACCGCCGTCATACCTCTTGCAAAGAACAGACCTGCCATCGTTACGATGAAGGGCTGGATGTCAAGATAGGCAATGCAGAAGCCCTGCACCGCGCCGAACACGATGCCGATCAGCAGCACCAGAAGCATCAGCACCGGACTCTTCATACCCCATTTTTCCATGCCGACTGCCAGAAACATACAATCCATTGCCACCACGGATCCGACGGAAATATCGATAAGGCCTCCGATGCCATCAACAGTTGCCATGGCGGTCACTTTTCCGAAAGCCTTGCAGTTCTCTATGGTGTTGCCTTGAGAGTGGAAACCGCAGAGGCTGCCGATAACGCTGGCCTTGTCGCCGGATTCGAAGATGATCTCACCTTCGTTTGTACAGTTGTCCATGTTGCCGGTACCTCCCTGAACTCCACCTGCGCGAACCTTAACAGTTCCGCTAATGGTAATGTCACCCTTGTTGACACAGTCTTTCGTGCATGTGCTTTGCTTAGCCTCTTTTCCTGGCCAGCCCACGATTCCGCCTACTGCTGAATTGGACTTTGACGCGTCAGAGAACACGTTGATCGGACCTTCGTTGGTACAGCCCGTGATGTTCGACTTGATCTGTCCTGCGGCGAAGTAATCACCTCCTGTGATGCCACCGGCCAGCACAATCGCCTCATTTCCGGACATGGCAGAACCATTGCTGGAAGCAAGTTTCGCGTAAACCTCGCCGTAGTTGTGACAATTAGTGATGTTACCGTTGGACGCTCCGGCAATACCTCCGACATCCTGTCTCTTCACGTTTTCCGTTACTGAGTCAATAGATGTGTTCACAAGAGATACCTTGCCTTTGTTCACGCAATTCGTCACAGCGAACTGTCCGTTTTCATCATTGCCGCCGTAAGCGACAAGACCGCCTACTGAAGGTGCGCAGTTCTTCACATTGACAATAGTCGAAGCGCCGTTGACAAAGGCGCATGAGGCACTTATCGTCCCTTCGTTTGAGCAGTCTTTCATTGTCGCCTTGAGATATCCGGCGATGCCGGCGACGGCCGCACCCTTCATTGATGTCTGAGCTGTCACTGTGATGTTGCCGGTGTTGTGGCAATCGGTGATGTCGGCCAGACCTTCAGCGACAAGGGCTCCACAGATGACGGCGTCGTCAAAGGCGTCGGCGCTCATTGTGATGTTCGCCTTGTTTGTCACGTTGGTAAGCTCTCCCTTGTTTCTTATGGCGATGATTCCGAATTCGGAAGCCGTCGGAACGAACGAGCATGACGCGTCAATGACAAGATCCTTGACGGTGCCGACTTCAGTGAACAAAGGAGCGGTTCCTTTCCAGTTCTTGATGCTGTGGTTGTTGCCGTTGAAGATTCCAGGGAATGTCGCGCAAGTCGGGATTGTCTTCCCGGTAAGGTCGATGTCTGCGGTCAGGTTGACAACACTCGTGGCATCAGCTGTGGTGAGTTCCTTTCCGTTGAAGAGTTTGACAAACTCGTCGGCTGTCGCTATGTCTTTAGGGAATGCGGCCTTTTCAAGTGTGGTGATGTTAAGAGTCTCGGAGTATTCGGATTCCTTGCCGTCCTTGTTGATGGACTTGGCTCTCACATTATACGCTGTCTTGTCCGTAAGGTCTGAAATCTTAAGTGCTGTCTCCTCTGTCTCGATTGTTGTCCAGTCAGAAGCGGAAGCGAGTTTGTATTCCACGACATATTTGACGGCGTTCACGCAAGGGTCCCATTTCAAAGTAATGGCATCAGCAAGCGGAGTCGCCGCAAGATTAGGAATACCGACAAAATCAGGCTTTACAAACCCGTAGCCGAGAACAAGTTGGACAGGCTCGTTGTCTTGAGCGATATATACCCAGTCAGAAAATACGGAT
>OIZL01000736.1_pt1 | contig 21906 bp, 32 predicted proteins | sample 1588541 | NCBI WGS metagenome assembly OIZL01 (sample SAMN03283285) | human gut metagenome | biome: human-associated habitat; material: feces | host: Homo sapiens | place: Peru | collected 2012 | reverse complement strand
TATTTTTTTCAAGTTTATTTAATTTTTATTCACAATTATTTTATAGTATTTTACTAAAATGTCAATATTTTTATACTATTTGTAACCCAATTGTAACACAATTGTAATATATTTTTTAGAATAGTTTTTTAACCTTTTTTTGTATATTTTTAATAGTTTTGGAAATTCTAATTTTATCAAAACTTTTTATTAAATTATGGAGGTTTTTATGACTGTAGAAAAACATTTAAAATTAACAGGTATATCTAATGTCTCTTGGAAAGACGCTATAACAAAGACAATTGCAGAAGCATCTAAAAGCATTGACTATATTTCCTCTGTCACTGTGTTAGAGCAAAAAGCTAAAATAGATGGAAATAAAATTATAGAATATTATTCAACTATAGAGCTCACATTTAATGTTGATTCCTCTAGGGATTAAGGAAGGGAGAGATTTTTTTGGAACCAATAAATACTCAAAAAGAATATCAAGAATATGTTAATAAGAAATCGCCAAATTCTCCAATCTGGAAAAACTGTTTAAATAGTTTCTGGGTTGGTGGTTTAATTTGCAGTATTGGGCAAGTAATAATGGAAATATGCAAATATAGAGGATTAGATAATGAGATAAGTGCAACTATAACATCTATAATTTTAATATTTCTAAGCGCATTTCTTACAGCACTTAACTTATTTAATAAAATTGGTAAATTTGCCGGTGCCGGTTCTCTTGTTCCTATTACAGGTTTTGCAAATTCCATAGTATCACCTGCCATGGAATATAAATCAGAAGGATATGTTATGGGTGTAGGTGCTAAGATGTTTACAGTTGCTGGTCCCGTACTAGTTTATGGAATTTCTTCTTCTATATTAGTTGGAATTATTTATTTAATTTTCAACACGCAATCTATAACACTAGTATAAGTAAATTTTATTAAATTACAATTTATCTTATTATTATGGAGGTTTAATATGAAAAAAATAGGTAGTCAATCTGTAAAGTTTGATAATCCAATAACAATTTTAGAAACTGCTTCTATAGTGGGGCCAAAAGAAGCACAAGGTCCCATGTCTAAATATTTTGACAAATGTTTGGAAGATGAATTTTGGGGAGAAAAAACTTGGGAAAAAGCAGAGAGTAAAATAATCAAAGAAACTGTAAATTCTAGTATAATTAAATCTAAAATTCCTGCCGACAAAATAGATTACTGCTTTGCTGGAGATTTACTAAATCAGTGTATATCTTCAAGTTTTGGACTAAGAGAACTTAGCGTTCCTTTCTTTGGAATTTTTGGTGCATGTTCTACTTTTGTTGAAGCATTAAGTTTAGCATCTGTTTTTATAGATGGTGGTGCAGCAGAAAACGCAATAGCCACAGCTTCTAGTCATTTTTGTAGTGCAGAAAAGCAATTTAGATTTCCATTAGAGCTTGGTAATCAAAGACCTCCCTCTTCTCAATGGACTGTTACGGGTGCAGGGTCTGCAATACTTTCTAAGGAAGGTACTGGGCCTTATATAACAAGCATTACAACAGGTAAAATAGTAGATATGGGAATTAAAGATGCTAACAATATGGGAGCTGCTATGGCACCAGCCTTTGTAGATACATTAATTACTCATTTTAAGGACACTAGCAGAAACCCAAGTTACTACGATGGAATTTTTTCTGGTGATTTAGGACACATAGGTAAAGAAATATCAATAGAACTATGTCAAACTAAAGGCTACAATATAAAAAGCAATTACAATGACTGTGGTGTAATGATTTTTGACAAAGCCACCCAAGATACTCACTCTGGAGGTTCTGGTTGTGCATGTTGCGCAAGTATTTTTTCTGGTTATTTATTTAATCAATTAAAACAAAAAAAATTAAAGAAAATTCTCTTAGTAGCAACAGGCGCTCTAACTAATGCAACTTCTTCACAACAAGGAGAATCAATTCCTGGAATTGCACATGCAATTTCTATAGAAATTTAAATGAATTCACATGAATTACAATTTACAGAAAGGATATAATTATTATGGAAGATTTTTTTAATAACTTTAATTGGATTATGCTAATAAAAGCATTTGTTATTGGTGGTTTAATATGTATAATTGGCCAAATTTTAATAGACAAAACTAAATTAACTCCTGCAAGAATCCTTGTTACATTTGTAACAACTGGTGCTATTCTAGGTGGACTTGGTATATATCAGCATTTAGTTGATTTTGCTGGTGCTGGCGCTACAGTTCCGCTAACTGGATTTGGTAACTTGCTAGCAAAAGGAGCAATACAAAAAACTAAAGAAATAGGTTTAGTTGGCGCATTTACCGGTGGAACTGCTGCTGCCGCAGGTGGAATTGCTGCTGCCGTATTTTTTGGATATATAGCTTCATTGATTTCAAAACCTAAAATGAAAAAACAATAAAAAAAGCATTTTGCTAAAAACACCTTCGAAAAAAGTGCAAAATACATGTCACTCGCTTTGCTCGGGCATAGCTAAGGAAGCTTAACCTTGTTGCATACGCAAAATCTTCGATTTTTTCTATAACAATAACAAAATTAAAAGCTAGGAAACAAAGAACAAAGCAACTTAAGTCGTCCTTTGTTCTTTACTTCCTAGCTTTTTCCTAAATAGTTTTTCTTATTACTCTATTGGAAATTGTACATAATATTTCGTAATTTATTGTTTTGCATTCTTTTGCAATATCATCTACTGTAATTATTTCATTGTCCCAAATATATACTTCATCCCCTATATTTACATCTTCTATTTCTGTAACATCTACCATAAAACTATCCATACATATTGTACCAACTATAGGTGCTTTTTCTCCATTTATTACCACGCTTCCATTATTGCTCATTGCTCTTTTTATTCCATCTGCATATCCTATTGGAATATTTGCAATTTTTGTTTTTTTAGTTGTCACATACGTTCTTCCATATCCTATTGGAGTATCTTTTTCCACTTCTTTCATAAAAGAAATCTTAGTTTTTAATGTGCATACTGGTTTTAATTTTATTTTATCCTTCAATTTTAAATCTGGATAATATCCATATAGCATTATTCCTGGTCTAACCATATTCCCTGGGTAATTATCAATATTAAGTATCGCACCGCTGTTTGCGCAATGCACATATTTTATTGTGTCAAATTTCTTTTTTACTATATCAACTGCTTTTCTAAATTTATTTATCTGTTCTTGTGTGTATTCTATATTTGTATCACTTTCTGCAAAATGAGTATATACTCCTTCTACAATAATGTTATTCATTTGTTTGATTTTTTCTATGAAATGTACAAGATTTTTTTCTTGTACTCCTGTTCTTCCCATTCCACTTTCTATCTCAATATGGATTTTTGCCTTAATTCCTTTTTCCATAGCCTTTTTACTCAGTTCTGAAACAAATTCGTCATAGCAAACTCCAACTGTTATTCCATATTTTATTATATTATCTATATCTTCAATAAGTGGTTGATTAATTACTATAATCTCTCCGTTTATAGTCCAATCCTGCTCTTAACACAATCGCTTCATCTACTAAAGCTGTTCCTATTCTTTCTATTGGAACTTTGTCTAAAAATTTTTTCACATTTTTTGCTCCAATTCCATATCCGCTTGCTTTTAATATAGGTAATATTTCTTTATTGCCTATTTTTCTTTTTATTTCATTATAATTATAAACCATTGAATCTATATCTATAAGCAATTCTGTTTGTCTATTTCTTTCATATTCCATAATAACCTCTTCCTGTATTTATAATATACTTAATTTAAGTTTCTAAATGAAATGAGAAAATCTCAAAGCCAATATCAATTATAGTATTTTTTACATACTAGGAAATGAAAAATTTTCTAGTATAAAACAAAAACGATTTATATAATAGTTTTCTATTATTAAATCGTTTAGTTCTTCTATCTATGCATTTTTTGCTATATTTGCAATTTCTTCAAATGCTTTTATATCATTTACTGCAAGGTCTGCTAACATTTTTCTATTTATTGTTACATTAGCTTTCTTTAATCCTGCTATCATTTTGCTATATGTTGTTCCGTTCATTCTTGCTGCAGCATTTATTCTTGTAATCCATAGTTTTCTAAAATCACTTTTTTTATCTTTTCTTCCAACATATGCATATGATAATGATTTTAAAACTGCTTGATTTGCATTTCTAAATCTATAACTTTTTGCTCCAAAATATCCTTTTGCTTGTTTTAAAACTTTTTTATGTTTTTTTCTTGTTATTCTTGCTGTTTTTACTCTTGCCATTTTCTTTCACCTTCCTATTTCTTATTAATTTCCGTATGGTAGTAATTTTTTAACTCCTGCTTCGCATGTTTTATCTGCATAAGCACCTGGTCTTCTTGACATTTTTTGTCTTTTTGTTTTTGTAGCTAATCTATGTCTTGAGTTAGCTGATGTTCTTTTTACTTTTCCTTTTGCTGTATAAGAATATCTCTTTGCAGCTGCTTTGTTTGTTTTTAACTTTGGCATTGTTTTACCTCCCATAATTATTTATTATTTGGCGCTAGTATTATAAACATATTCTTTCCCTCTAATAAAGGTTTTTTCTCTAATGTAGATACATCAGATAATTCTTCTGCGAATTTGTTTAGTACTTGTTCACCTAATTTTACATAGTTAAGTTCTCTTCCTCTAAATCGAACTGTAATTTTAACTTTATTTCCATCCTCTATAAACTTCTTTGCATTTTTTATTTTAAAGTTAAAGTCGTGTTCTTCTATATTTGGTGTAACTCTTAATTCTTTTAGTTCAAATATCTTTTGCTTCTTTTTAGATTCTTTTTCTCTTTTAGCTTGTTCAAATTTATATTTTCCATAATCCATGAATTTACAAACTGGATTTTCTGGGTTTGAAGATACTAAAACTAAATCTAAATTTTTGTCCATAGCCAAATCAATAGCACTGTGCGTAGACATTTTCCCTAGTTTATTACCTGTTTCATCAATTACTTGAACTTCTTTAAATCTAATTTGTTCATTGATTAGTTGGTCTTGTCTTATATTAATTCACCTCCAAACAAATGAAAATCTTCGTCTTGCTTTGTCAAACTTCACTTAATTTCTTTCAATGTACCTTTGTACTATTTCAAGAAATTAAATTCGTTTTCCTTGCAATACTCGTTTTTGATTTGTTTAACATATTTAACAAATGAAAAAACTTGTTCCCAAAGAACAAGTTACCCTAAATATATTTATATTACTAATTATTTTGTAATTTAAATATTAACCTTTTTCCTTTTAGATAAGGTGAGAAGGGTTACTTCTTCTTTCAACTTTACTAATAATACAGTATTTTTTTAAAAAAGTCAAGGTTTTTATTGACTTTTTTTTATTTCTATATTAAAATAGTGGGGTACGAATATTTGTAAGCATATATTTTATCCTATTACCCGGTAGTTAAAATATATTCTATACTAATATAAATAATATATAAATAAACATTTTATGATGGGAGGATTAATTTTACCATGAATAATACAACATATATGGCTAAGAAAAATGAAGTTGAAAGTAAATGGTATATAATAGACGCTAGTCAAAAACCATTAGGTAGAGTAGCTGCTGAAGCTGCAAAATTATTAAGAGGAAAACACAAACCAACATTTACACCAAATCAAGATACAGGTGATCATGTTATAGTTTTAAATTGTAAAGATGTTATCTTAACAGGTAAAAAATTAGATCAAAAAATATATAGACATCATTCAGGATATATTGGAGGAATGAAAGAAACTTCTGCAAGAGATATGCTTTCTAAAAATCCTGAAAAGGCAATGATGCTTGCAATCAAAGGAATGCTTCCTCACAATAGATTAGGAAGACAAATGATTAATAAAGTAAGAATATATGCAGGTTCAGAGCATGAAAACCAAGCACAAAAACCTGAAGTTTGGGAGGTAAAGTAATATGGCAACAAAAAAAGATAAAATAGCATTTTGCGGTACAGGTAGAAGAAAAAAATCTATCGCAAGAGTTAGATTAGTAAATGGAAATGGAAAAATCATTGTAAATAATAAATCTTTAGATGATTTCTTTGGAATTGAAACACTAAAAGTTATTGTAAAGCAACCATTAGTTGCAACAAATTCTTTAGATAAATTTGATGTTATTGCTAAAGTTACAGGTGGTGGAATCAGTGGTCAAGCTGGAGCTATAAGACATGGTATTGCAAGAGCATTAGTAGAAGCGAACTCAGAATACAGACCAACAGTTAAAGCTGCTGGATTCTTAACAAGAGATGCAAGAATGAAAGAACGTAAAAAATACGGACTTAAAAAAGCAAGAAAAGCACCTCAATTCAGCAAAAGATAATTACAAACACGATTTGGGAAAATCGGTAAACCTTACAGAGAAGCTATTTTATTTAGAGAGAGTAGCTTCTCTTTTATTTTACTACCTCTCCTCAAGTCTGTTAAAAACCAATAAAATTTTACTTATAATATACACACAATATACATACAATATACAAATGTAATATACAAAAAGAGCAGTAGCCTAAATTAAGGCTATTGCTTCTTTTAACTCCTCTAATGTTTTATGTGTATATACACTGTCTATTAAGTCTGGACTGCTGTGTCCTATAATTCTTTTTGTACAAAGTTTATTTGCACCAGCTGAATCCATTAAACTTGCAAATGTATGTCTAGCGTCATGAGGTCTATGTTGCATTTCTAATTTTTCCATTATGTTATCAAATTTTTCACGCCTATAGTTGGAATAACTCATTTGATTTCCTTTAAAATTTGTAATCAAATATTCTTTGTCTTTGTTCATCTCATAATATTTTTTAATATATGGTTTAATTTTAGAATTAATAGGAATAGTACGATTTCTTCCAGCCTCCGTCTTAAATCCTCCTACCATATAGTCTTCATCCAAATGTACATTTTCAATTCTTATATCTAATAGTTCTCCAACTCTTAATCCGGTGTAAATCATTATTAATATTGTATCAATAAAATCCATTTTATCGACATTATCAAATAATTTTTGTATTTCTTCTTTTGAAAATGGACTTCTATCACTTTTTCCTTTTCGTCGTCCTATATCAACATATTTTGAATAGTCTTTATCTACAATATCATTTTTCATAGCAAATTTGAATATTAGTCTAAGTAGTGTCTTAATCATTGATTTTGTAGGATACCCCATACCGCAATCATCGATAATACCTTGTAAGTGTGTAAGTCTGATATCTTTAATTCTTGTTTTGTGTAACGCCTTGCAATACTTTCTAAAACAGTTACTGTAATTTTCAATGGCACTATCACTTAATTTTGGAAAATGTTCTTTTGTCATTTTCTTGTAGACTTCTTCAAATGTAATAGTTTCCCTTGTTATATCATATGGACTACTGTTATAATCGCTCAAAGCTATCATTGCTTGTTCCCTCCTTTCAAAATAACCGCAAATACATATATATCTGCTTACCTTCTTCAGTATAGCCTTTTGTTAGTCTTACTTGATAAGGTTTTCTCCTCTTTCCTTTTAATTTTATTATTGAACCATATCCGCTTGGTAATCTCATTTTTAAAATCCTCCTTCTTAATTAAACCGGCTATATTTAGTTATTATATAACCTCTTTTTTTCCTTGTAAACTGCTTATCCCTAGGTATTCGTAGAATTGCTTAGGGCATATATAATATGTATATTTGCTACTATTAGGCATTTTTTGTGCTATTCCAAATTCTAATGTTCCGCTTCTTAAGCCCATTCGTACAAACATTTCACTTTTCCCCATTAGCCTTGCGGCCTCTTTTACTGTAATTTTCATTTTACTATCTCCTTTTCGTTTTTTATTTGTATTCATTAAAAATTGTAAATATAGATATTATATTACCAATTATTTTAATGAATTTAGAGTGCATTCTCGTTATTTCTAGTTATATGTCTAGTGATTCCTGCATTTGTTCATAGCTTTCTTTTGTATGTCCTAGACATTTATATACTTGTTCTTCTTCTAATTTTTTTCTTTCCTCTTTATTAAGAGGTTGCTCTATTGGCTTCATTGGAAATGCAAACATTCTTACATTTCTTCCCCTAAACTTTTTCTGTACTGTATTCTCAAGAATATTGCCATTCTTGTCAATAGTTGGAATAATATAGCCTCTTTTAGCAAATTCTCTAACTGTCTTTAAATAACTAAATCCCTTTTTTTCTAGCTTGTCTTGTAAAATAAATCTATGTACATAGTATATATTATTTTGGTAGATTCCAAAGCTTTTTCCATTTACCATACTATCTACTAAATCTTCTTCTGGATTTAAGCGTGGATTTTCAAATTCAGAAGGCTCTTTATATTGGTCAAAGAACTTATGATGCCCTAATAGCCAAGATTCAATATATTCGTAGCTTTTTTCTACAATATCAATCTCTTTGCCTTTAGCTAAATTGTTTAAAATTTCTCTTCCCATTTTTAGTGAAGCCTCTTCATTTTCTTCTTCAAAGATCTCTTTACTTACTATCAAATCTGCTAGGACAACTGTGCTTACAGCAGATAGATAGCTATAGATGTCATTTGTACTTGTTGCTTCGAGTTTCTCTTTTATATATTTCCACTTTTCCTTTAGAACTTTATATTTATTATTAGAATATTTGTTTATTATGAGGTTTATATATTCTTTTCCTGCGGTTCCATAATTTTGAGTTATAAGGTCATACATTTTAGAAGCAACTTTTTCCTCATAATTGAATGGACTACCTTCAATTTCAAGACAACGCGTTTGTATTCCCGTAGTAGTGTTTATATTGCTTATGGTCTCTTCACCAGTAGCTAGAACTACGGTTTTCCATGTGTTTACTGGTTGTACACCACCTACTTTGTTGCCTCTTATTTTAGATACACCAGAAGATAGCATAAAAATTATTTTTTCCAAGTCACTCTGCGATTTATTTACTTGTTTTTCATCCAGGCCTAAAGGTAAATCATTGTAAAAGCCGGCTAACCTTTCTATTCCAACTGCTGTTGTATTAAAAGTACATGTTAAATCTTCCGGATTACCCCATACACTTAAAGCAACTTTAAGGGCAGCAGTTTTTCCAGCTCTACTATTTCCCCAATTAAATACTACAAATATTCTCTGTCCCAATATTTCTAACAATGGTGCAGAAAAGCTAGTAGCTAATATAAATCTAAATAAATCATTTTTTCTATGTATTGCTATATTTTCTTTCCATTCTTCTAGTGTTCCTTTTTGAGAATAGGCCTTAACCCATTTTTCTAATTTATAGTCAATATCTATTTTATATTGACACTCATTACTAAAAGGAACAAATTGATTATCTTCTCTCCATCCTAATTTTGTCACTGCTTTTATTACTGGTATAGTTTCTTGGTTGTCCGCTTCTAACTCTGCTAAATATTTTATAAAAGCTTTAGCGTTTCCACTATTTACGGGAATTCCAAAATTAGATAGTTCTACTATACTGCTATATACTTGTTGTTTTGGGAAAATTCCTTTTTTCCATTCATTATTCTTGCATACAGCTATTTCTATTTTTTCTTCTCCTGAATCTATGTTTTGAATAATTGCTGTTGGAAAAACTAATAAATGACTTAACCTAACAACTACATTTTTTCCATTTCTTATGGTCTCGTAAAAAATCATTTTGTCTTTTGTTACAAAATATAGTTTTGGTATTTTGTATTCATATTCTTTTCCCTCTATTTTTACATTTATTATTTGTTGTTCTTCTATGTCTTGTTCCTTCTCTTCATTATTCTCTTTTTGAATGTTATCTTTCTCTATTGTGTAATACATATTAGACTTATCTACAATCTCTTTTCCTGCCAAAAATAAATCTGACAAGTTTTTTTTAGATTTATCAGGGTGTAAATCGTGCAATTTTTCTAATAGTATTTCAGGTATAGCTTTTGCTATATTGTAATCTGTTATTGCCTCTTCAAATATATATACAAGCCTAAACCTATTTTGTTCTTTAGAATGCGAAAAAGTTGTATATATGAGAGTCGGAGTCAAGCTTTGTTTCTTGCATATTTCTTTAACTTTTTCTAATGTTATATGTTCATTACTTTCGATACCTACATCTTTACTATCGATTTTATTATCTAAATCGACCATAAAGACTTGTATCTTTTTAAAGTTTTTCTCTGCTTCTCCTCTTATTCCTGCTGGAATGCAAGTCTTTCCTCTTTTAATTTCTTCTATAAACTCGTTTAAAGTTTTATACACAGAAAATTTATTGTTTTCTATTCTATTTTTTATTGCTCCTATTTCTGTGCCTTTTGGTTTACTTGTATACTTTCTGCTATCAAACATACATACTATTTCTGTAGCTTTTTTGCTACTTTGTTTTATTCTATATTGCATTTCTTATATCTCCCTTCTAATTTAAAGTCTCTTACTATTTTTTGTAGTGCTTCTTTTGGTTTTATTCTATATAATTCAGCAACAAAAGAAATAATGTCATAGTGTTTACCTGTTCCAAAGTCATGAATACCTTTTTCATCATTTACGAAAAACGAAGGTGTTCTTTCTTTATCTCTTAATGGTGAATAATATATTAAGTTATCTCCTCGTACTCTATCTGCTGTTCCTAAATATGCAACAGCCACTCTGGTAGGAGATAATATTTTCTTTAAATATGAATATGTCATGATTTTTACCTCCAATTTTTTAAAAAATATGTACTTTTTGATTTGTTTTTTGTATAATGTAAGTAGAAAATTTAATGTATGGGGTATTTTTTAAATTTTCTACCTACATGAGCAATTAAAAAATTGCTCTTTTTTATTAGAAGCTAATTCTCTTATACTTCTTACAAAGTTTAGTATTTATTACATTTTCTTCTCCATTTGTGGTATTTTGGTTTTTTCCTTTTATGTAATAAATATCAGAATCTTCTATTTGTTCAATATTAGAGGTACTTTCATATGCATCTAATATTTTTACTTCCGATAGTTCTGCAATTCCCATTCTATATGGGTATTCAACATTAATTATCTCCATCTCATCAAGTCTTGATAAAATTCGTTGACACCCACCTTTGCAATAGAAGCATACTTTATCATTAAAGGTGTCAAAATACCCCCATAATGAAATAAAACAATTTTCTTCTATCATTTTATCAATATAGGCTATTGTTTCGACTACTGTATTATTAGCAAATCTCAATGTAAGTTTTGCCATTTCATCTTCCTGTCCTTTTTCTAAATGTTCAACAAATGCTACATTTTCTGTAATCCTCCTAAACTCTTTCTCTTTTGTTTTTATAAGAAATACTACATCTTTATTTTCTGATATAGCTTCTTTTATAATATGTGGAATTTTCTCCACTCCTTTTTTATATGGCATTTTTATTTCCCCTTTCATTTTTATTTTCCTTTCATTTTTCTTTAGCTTTTATATGGTATAGCTATAACCATTGTACTTAATTTTAACTTGAATCCATAAAATCACCTCCTAAAAAGTAAACAGCTTGTTTTTTCATAAAAAGCATGATAAAATTTATTTATCTTTAACTGTCATGAACTTATTTTATAGCTTGAAATATACATATTCAATGACCAATTTATATTATTTTTTATCGCTATAAATAACTGTCTTTTTTTATAGAATGGAGTGATCTCATGGATTCAGAACTAATTAGTTTTAATGATATACCAAATTTAGGACAAAAAAAATTTGGTCTTACTATTACTTCCGTTGAAAATAAAAACGGAAAAAAATTTTTTAAATATAATGGCGTCTCTTATAAATATGGGGATGAATTGATTAAGTTTATTAACTCGGACTTTTCAAAAGTTGATATGGTTTTTAAAAAAATAAAATTAGAATTTGAAAAAGAAGATATTAATCTTAATTCACTTGAAGTCTCAATGTACAAATTTTTTTCTCCATTGCTTAAGCTCTCTTCTAAATATTTGTATGTAAAATTACTAAAAGAATATATTAGTTCTTTAATAGAACTTGACCCAATTGCAGATGAACAAAACAATAGAATCTTATATAAATATTCTGATTTATTGAGCTTATGTGAAAGTATAAGAAATAATTTTTTTATAAGCAAAAAAAAATATACTAAAATATTTAATGAGTGTTTCTCTAGGAAAAATAATTTCCGTAAAATTGAGGATTTAAATATTTCTATACGAAATAAAATAAATGTCATGGACACTGAGATTGACAATCGCTTTATTACAACAATACCTAACGTTGTTGAAGATTTGAAAAAGATAACTTCAACTTCTATAGAAAAGGAAATAACATTTTCTAATATAGAATCATTTTGTAAGTACGAATTTATTATGTTACTTCAAATGCATTCAAAAGTTTTCAAATGCAAAAAATGTAAGAATTTTTTCCTTTGCCGGCCCCACATACAAAAGTTATTGCAGTGATGAATGTAGAAAATCATATAACGATAACAAATTAAATCTAAATCCATATTATTGTTCTTACCGTAGAAAATATAAAAATGTATATAATTATCGTAGTAATGCTAATCTCTCACAAATGGAGTTAAAACAACAGGATTATCTTTTTAATTTAAACGATAAAGCTCGTAATAAATTACGCGAAATTTATCAAGAATATAAAGATTTTAGTGTTGACCCTGTCGATGAAGATATTCTAAACGAATATATTGAAAAGTTAGATGAAGTATATAAAAACTTTAAAAATCTTTATAAGAAATCTGTTACTTCTGTTACCAACCCATAAGTAACAAAAGTAACGCTTTTTTCTACTACAAACTAAAATTTTTATAGCCTAAATCTATCTCATCTTGGTTTATTCCAATATACCTTAATGTTATATATGGGCTAGAATGGTTAAATATTTTTTGCAACAAAGCTACATCTTTAAATTGCTTGTAATGATGATAACCAAAAGTTTTCCTCATAGTGTGTGTACCTATCTCTTCTAGTCCTACTTTTAAACCTGCTGAATTTATTATTCTATATGCTTGTGTTGTAGTTATTGGTTTATTTCCTCCTTTTCTACTTTTAAAAAGAAATTCCCCTTGTGCAATATTTCTTGTGTACTTTTCCATTTCCACAAGTAAGCCATTACACAAAGGGAACCTTTTTATTTTATTTGTTTTCTTTTCAATTACTGTTATGTATTGTTTCATTGTATTGTCTGGATTTCTAATGTCATCTCTATTCAATTTAACAACATCAGACACTCTCATTCCGAGAATTTAATCCTGTGTAGAACAGCATAAAATCGCGTGTTCCTTTTCTTTTTAATTCTTCTTTTAAAGCTTCTAGCTTTGCTAAATCTCTTATTGGTTGTACTATATTCATAAACAAAACTCCTTCTTTTTGTTCATTATAATACATTCAATGTAACTTGTAAATCCTTTGTAATACATTGATTTCAAGTGTTTAGCCTGTTTTTTCAATTCTGTATTGCTACTCTAACATTTCGTTAATTTTAGCGAATGTAATAAAATAACTATTGTATTACATTTATTTTAAATCTTCACTATTTAAATATCTTATAGCACCATACATCCTTAACTCATCTTTATTATTAAATTTTTCATTTATTCCTTTATATATACTATTGTCTACTTCTCCTACTTCAAAGCAATATCTTTTTTCATGTTTGCAATAATTATTAATTTTATATATGGACTTTATATTCTTATTTTTAACTCCTACTATATACTTAATATGTTCAATATTATTTTTAGCTATTCTCCAATTTCCTCTAGTAATTCTTTCTAGATCTTCTTTAGAAATATTTTCTCTATATGACTTATTTAAAGATACTGCTAGTATATCTTTCATGATTTCACTCTCCTATCTAATTTTTTCATAATTCTAATATAGCATATTTATTTATATTATTCAACACAACAAAAAAGAAGTGTGTTAAACACCTCTTTTCATCATTATAAATATATTTTTCTTTTACACTATTTAATTTTTCTTGCTACTACTACAAATCTTCCATTTGCTGTTGAATAATCGCATGTAGATAATGTTAAAAGTTGGTCTCCATATTTAGCAGATGTGCCTATATTATACAAACTAGCTTTCTTGCATTGTTCAATATAATAATTATATTCCTCTTCATTTTCAGCATTTATAAAATAATAATATCTAAATACATTAGTTTCATCTTTATAATATACTCTTGATTTAAAAACTGCAATTATTTCAAATGTTGAATCCCATTTTTCTGTAGTAAATCTTATGTTTGGATGCTTTTTATAGTATTCTTCATTTTCATAATTTAACAATTCTTCAAACATTTTTCCGTTCTTATTGTTATGTCCATATATTAAGAGGTTGCTACTTGGAATCGAGAAATTATAATCTTTATCTAAAAATATTGAACCATTTTTAGAATTTTCTTTTTTATAAGTATGTGTAAGATAGTAGTCATTATTATTAGTTTGTAATACTGGGTAATTTATTCCCGTTCTTTCTATTTCTAACCAACCAACTATATCAGAATTTTCCTTTTGTAGTTCTTTTAGTTTAAGCATTCTTTCAGTTGTTTCTTCTGTTATTTCCTCTTCGTTTATTTTTATCTTATTTAAAACTTCTTGTTGTTCTTTTTGCTTTCTATAATTTATATATTTAGATATTGTTATATATGATATAGAACATATTAATATTATTGTTGCTATTATGGCAATTATTTTGTTTTTTTTATTTTTTTTAGCATGTTTTGTCATTTTATCTTCCTCTATTTTAAAGAGGCAAATTTAATATGCCTCTTTAAAGATTTTATTTATTATTTTTCTTTGTAACTACTATTCCTGCCAATGATATTAAAGCAATTGCTGTAAATGTATATGCTGTTATATCTGCATTTCCTGTTTTAGGTGTCTCATCTAGTTCTTTGCTTCCATTACTTGTTTCTTCCATTGCTAATGTATATAAACTAAAATGGTCTGTTTCAAATGTTGCATAATCTTTTCCTTCTATTGTTTCTACTTTAATATCATATTTTACTTTTGTTCCATCTTCGTTTATTCTATAAACAACTAGTTTTTCTTTGTTAAAGCCTTCTGGAACTGGAATACTTATTTTTACTTTACCACTCGGTTGAATTTTAACTCCGTTTGATTTTAATGTTATGTCATATAGAGTAAATTTATTTATTTTATTTCCTAATGTTGCTATTACTGTATTATAGTTTTCCCCTTCTGTTACTCTTTCTATTTCTAGAGTTGTATCTTCAGGAACAACTGCTGTTGTTGTTTCTAGTTTTATATTAGTTTCTTTATCTACATCAGTTATATTAACTGGTTTTTCTCTGTTAATTATTACAACATCCTCTGCATATCCTGGCATAATTTCTTTTTTGAAACAAACTGTATATCCATTTTTCACATCTACATTATCTATTTTAGCACCTTCTTTAATATCGGCTACTTGAACTTCATCATCTAAAATATTTTTTATTTTCTCTTTTATAAAATTTTCGAATTCATTTTTTTGTATATTGTTAGGAACATTTATAACTGGAATTACTATTGCTGCTCCCATTCTTCTATTTTCATATAAAATACCATTTTTGAAAATTCCTATAGTGATACTTTCACCTAGCGTAGTCCCTTCTCTTGAGCCTTCACCGCTTGTTGCTTTTATAACTATTGAGCTATCATTCACTAAATTAGTATAATCTTGACCGTATAAGTTCAAGACTCTTTCCTACTTCTCCCCAATCTTTAAAATATGAAATATCAAGTTCATAATATTTAGGGCTTTGTAATTTTAAATTCTTCACATAGCTTTCATCTTTTAAATTATAGCTATTTTGATTGCTATATATTAATTTTACATTTTTATTAAATATGTTTGTATATTGTGCCCCTTCAATTCTACAGTCTATTCTTGCTGTATTTATATCTTCTAAATACAATGCTGGCCCATATACTTCTACTTTAATTTTACTTTCTTTAATAGTTTTGTTCTCTAATTCAAAAGTAAAGCTTCCCATTCCCCCTATAAAATAATTATCTTCTTTTTTATATTCTAATCCATTATCAATTAATATTTTTTCAACTTTTTCAGCTACAATCTTATATGCTTTTTCGTATTCTACTTCAGGAATATCAATATTCATAGTGTCAGGTATTTGGTTCATAATATTTTTTATGTAATCTTCTTCAACTTCTTCTGCTCTTACTTGGTTTATATTAAAAATTATTCCTAGCACTAATATTCCAAGTAATAATATTAGTACATTTCTTATTCTTGTTTTCATTTTTTTCTTGTATAATTATATTTTAATTATACTCTCCTTTCTTATCATTTTTATTTTTATAATATTTTTATTACATTTAGTTCTCTTCCATTTTTACATTTTCTCACCACCTTTTTATTTCAACTTTTATTTTTAAATTTCCATACTGTTTTTCTCTTCTCTCGCCTTCTCCTTTTACAACAATTACTTGTCCATTTTTTATATTTTGAGGTATTGAAAGCTCTAGTTCTCTTCCTTTTACTTTCTTTTTTACTTTTGTTCCTTCTATTGCCTCTTTTTTAGATATTTTTACTTTATAGTTTAAATCTAATGCAGAATTATAATTTTTATTGTCTCCAGCATTAAGTATTTCCTCAAAATTTATCTCTCCAAACCCATTAAAATCTTCTACCTTTTCCGACACAATTCTTCTCCATAACTTTTATCTATTTTCTAATTTATCAACATCTATTGGTAAGTTCTCTCCAATATTAAGTTTTCTCCATATTCTTTTATTAATATTACTCTTGTCCTTATCTAATACATACGCGCCAATACATTCAAAGTATTCCTGATTAAATGTATCTCTCCTTCTAGGGAATACATATCTAATACAGTTATCTTCGAAATCTCTATTTTCTAGTTTATTAATTTTTTCTTCAACAATAATCTCTCCGTTTTCTTCTAATGTATTAATCCACCCCTGGTAATTGTATAATCTTGGTGTCCAAATTTTAACATTTGTGTTAGGTAATTCATAACCACAATTTTGAACTAATGTCTTACCAGATATATATGTATTTAATGTATATTTTTTAAAGCAATTAAAAATCATATATCTTTTTTGAAATTTTGTTCCAATTTTGATGTACCCTTTTTTAATAATGTCTTTATAGTTTAGAGGATTTTCTTTTTTTACTTTCTCATCTAAGCAAGTATAAAAGTCTTGTATTATATCGCTTTCATTTATATAATTTTTTAATACTTTTAAAATTGCAAATCCATTAATCCTGTTAAAGCCATATAGTTTTTCTTCAAATCTATAACATCCAGTTTTCATATAAACGGGAATAATTTTAGTTTTATCAAACTTATTTATATCTAAATCTAAAATTTCGATATCTTCTTTTTTATCTTCCTGAACTATATCTTTTAATACATTAATATATCTTTGTAATTGGTCGTTTGTAGTTCCATTAATTTTATCTTCTATAATAACAACAAACTCATTATCAATTGTTATTACAATGTCCATTCTATGAAATTGTCTATTAATTTTTATTGAGCTAGTTTTATCTAAATTTATTAACTTTTTTAATTTATTAATATTCTTATTTAAATCCTTTTTTATTAAATCTACTTGACTGTTTAAGTTTGAACATTTCTTTTCTAGTTCTTTAGTTTTATCATTTTCTTTTTTATTATTTCTGTCATTAAAGATCTCATAATGCTCTATTAGTTCATTTTTTTCATAGTATGGGTATAAATTTTCATCATTCAAATCCGGAAATAAAATTTCTTTTAACATTTCTTTTCCTAGATTATATAATTTGTGCTCCTTATAGTTAATCCAATTAATACACCAGCATATAAAAGCATCTTGTGACAGTTCTTTTGTCGCATATTTAAACATATTATTCCTTTCCATGATATACCTCCATACAATTTTACTTGTACAGAGCATATCATACATTAATATTTTTTACAAGCATTTCTCATATTTTTTATTAATATTTTTCCTTATTTTTATGAGTAATTTTTGTATAATTTTCTAGGAGGCAAATTTTATGAATGATGAAAAAGTTATTAAACAGCTTACAAATTTAAAGGTACTTAGGAAATCTAAAAAAATTACTCAATTAAAGCTTTCTATGGACTTAGGTGTTTCTCAAGAATTAATTTCTAGATATGAAAATGGAAGTTCCTTTCCTCAACCTCAAATGTTAATTACTATTGCAAACTACTTTAATTGTTCAGTAGATTATCTTTTAGGCCTAACAGATGTTACTACACCAACTAAATATTTAGTTGCTAGAAATACCTCTATTAATGAAGCAGAGATTTTAAATAAATATAATATGTTGTCTAACGAAGATAAAAAATACTTTAATAAATTTTTATCTTTTCTTTTAGATAATAGTAAAAATGGGTAGTTTTCTACTCTTTTTTTACTTACTTATTCTATTTATCGCTAAAAGTAAATATTTCTTCTATACTTCTATTTAATGCCTTTGCTATCTTTACCATTGTACGCATACTCGGATTATTTCTTGTTCCATTTTCTAAATGACACAAATACCCAACCGATATACCTATTGTTTGAGCAAGGTCTATTTGTTTCATGCCTTTTTCTTCTCTAATTTTTCTAATATTATTCATACAATTTCTCTCTCCCAACAAAAAACTCTCTATTGCATTGCAACAAAGAGTTTAACAAGTATTTACTATTTTTTTATGTATTTGTATGTTCATTAAATCCACCTACCTTTTTTATAATAATAAGGGGGCGAGGAAAGTGGCAGTCTTCCCTCAAAGTGACTAGTTGTCTGTGTTTCGTGTAGTATAATGGATTTATATAACATTATTTTTTGTTTGTATATAGTTTTATTGAAATTTGTTCTACAAGTCATCTAGTTATATTTTTTTAGTTTAGATATATAATTTTATTATTTTAATATGAAAATGTACTAGATGTCATTCTCGTTAACCTCAAATGTTAAACTATTCTAAATTTTAGTTTCTTCTAAAAATTCTCTTACACTTTCTTCTGTTACTATATATCTGCCACATATTTTGCTAGCTGATAAGACATTATCTTTAATATATTTTTTTATAGTTTTAGGTTTTCTTTTTAAAACCGCTTCTAATTCTTTAATAGTATATGTTTGCATATCTTTTACCTACCTTTCTATATATCTTTCCTAATATTTATATATATAAAGCTATTATTTTTTTAGTTTTTTTAATATTATAACTTTATTTCTAGGCTTTAAATTACTATAAAAATTTAAATTTTGTTTTATCTGATGCTTTTTAATTGCTTGAATAGTTTTTTTATTTAGAGATACATATTCTAATTCTAATTCCTTTAATTTTTTCTTAATTTCAGAATTGTATAGAAATAAAGTTGATATAAAAAATATAAAACTATCAAAAATTTTACAATATTCTTTTCCTTTCAGCATTCTATTAGAATTCAATCCTTGTACATATTCAAAAATGTCCTCTTTTGTTATAAATCCATGTAACTTAATATCTTTATCTGTTATAAGTAAATTAATTATATCTTCTTTGGCTTTTACTCCATATTTATAATAAAATTTGCTTTTTTCATTTTTATAAATATTATCTGCTATTTCTACTCCAAATTCTTCTCTCACTATAAAATAAGTTAGCTTATTTAAATTTAGATCTAATATTTTCTTTGCTTGTACATTAGCTTTTATTAATAACTCCTTTGTATATTGGGGAATCTTTATAAAGCTTGGAGTATGAACAAATCTTTTAGAAATATTGTTAGGTCTTTTAATATTAGGTTGTCTTACTAATAGACCTAATAAATATAGTATTAAAAATGATTTATTTTTACCTCTAGTATTAAAGCAGTTCTTAATATTAATTGTAACTAATATATTCCCATCTACAATTGAGAACCACTCTAAATCAAATGTATCTTTATAAAATTCTAATAATAAGTTTTTACTGTTATTTCTATCAAATTTTAGTTCTTCTTTTATAGAATTATTTAACAGTTTATATTTTTCTAAAACTTCCTTTAAATATTTATATCTATTTATAAATCTATTTAACAATAATAAATTACTTTCTACTATATTTTTAAAAATAAACTCTTTCTTACTCTTTACTAACAATATTATTGCTTGTTTTGTATAAAAATTTGTCAAAGTCTTATATCTACTAAAATTACATTCTTTATTTTCTACATTATCGTTCTTTTTATGGTTATTATCTGTATTTTTATTATATTTAAATTCTAAATAACTACATTTTAAAATTATTTCATCTACTTTTTTCAACTTTAAACTTTTATTAAATAAACCACTTATTCTTTTTAAATACTTTTTATCTACATCCTGTTTTACATTATTTATACTCTTTTCTTTTAGTACACTTAATTCTTCACTTTTTATTACTACTTCATAGGCTGTGCTATTGCTATGCTTTATATTATTACTATGAGTTACTATTTCTAAATTACTTAATCTATTATCTCTTTTATTTTTATTTATGTGGTTTATCTCTAATTCGTTATTTTTCAATATAGTTTTTAATTTGCCACTATACTGTGAATAATATTCTAAAATATACCTAGATAAAGTTGTCATTGAATTATCTTCTCTTCTTATTACTGGATAGCCACAATTGTTAATAATTACATCCTTTAATTTTAAATTTGCACATAAATATCTAATTAATGAGTAGTCTATGTCAATTAAACTAACCCCCTCTTCTATTACTGTTTCACTTACAGCCTTTGTTCTTTTATATGTTAGTGTCTTCAATATAACTGCTTTATTCTCCAAATTTTCTATAAATGTCATAAAAATACCACCTTTTATATATTTAAGGTATAGTAAATGTACCTAAAATAATATATAAATAGGTGGTTATTTTTAATTTTTCACTGTGCTTCGTTATATAGGATTTCACACATTATATAGCCTAGTTTAATCATTTAAATCTATTATAAAAGTTTCATTAGAGCTGTTTAGCTCTTTCTAGTAATAATCTTACAATATACAAAAAGTCCCATTTTTATTGGCGTTTCAACCTTTGTAATTTAGCAAAAGATAGACAAATATATAAAAAATCCAGAATTTTATTCTGGATTTTTCTATATTTTAAAACAATATTTCATCTAAACTTTTTCTTTTAAAGTGCCTTTCTGATGGTTTTGCATCCTCTGCAGGATACCCTATTGGTAATATTGCAACAGGTACATAATTTTCTGGTAAATTATATACTTCTTTTACTTTTTCTGAATCAAAATGTCCAATCCACGTTGTAGCCAAGTCTAAATCAACTATCTCTAGCATCATATATGTAGTTATGATACTTGAATCTATATCTCCAAATTCTTTATTGTCTATTCCTCTTTTATATGAAATTCCCTTATCATAACATATAACTAAACATACAGGTGCATTCCATCCAAATTTTGTACATTCACTTAATTTTTCTAAATCATCTTTACTTTTCAATATTTTTATTTTTTGTGGTTGAAAATTCCTTGCTGTTGGTGCTAGTATTCCTGCCTCTATTACTTTTTTTATCTTCTCCTCTTCTACAGCTTTATTCGAAAAGCTTCTACACGAATATCTTGTTCTTATTAAATAATCAAAATCCATAATTCACCTCCCTAATCAATATATAAAAATTCTACTATGTTAATTAAAAGACTAAAAGGAATGTATTCTGTCTAATACAAAATGCATTCCTTACTACTTCTCTAATGTATGTTTATATACTAAAAATTTTCTGCTTTTATTTCAAAATAAGCTCTTGGATGTGCACATACTGGGCAAACTTCTGGAGCTTCTTTTCCAATGCATATGTGTCCACAGTTTCTGCATTTCCAAATTTTATCTCCATCTTTACTAAATACTAATCCATTTTCTAAATTTTCTAGTAATTTTTTGTATCTTTCTTCATGTTCTTTTTCTATTTTTGCAACACCTTCAAACAATTCTGCTATATGATCAAAGCCTTCTTCTCTAGCTT
>OIZL01000734.1_pt1 | contig 21956 bp, 15 predicted proteins | sample 1588541 | NCBI WGS metagenome assembly OIZL01 (sample SAMN03283285) | human gut metagenome | biome: human-associated habitat; material: feces | host: Homo sapiens | place: Peru | collected 2012 | reverse complement strand
TATTCGGAAACTCAAATCGGCGATAAGAAAAGTGTGGCGAAGCCACTTTTCTTATATATTTTAATTTAAAGGAATTACTATATCAAATTTTGTACCTTTTCCTTCCTTAGATTCAAATGTCATATTTCCATTAAAGTGTGCCCTGATATTTGAATATGACATAAATAATCCTAAACCAGTACCATTTTTACCTTTTGTAGTAATCATCTCTTTGAACAGTTTATCTTGAACTTTCTTAGGCATTCCACAACCGTAGTCTTGAATAGTGAATACAATATTATCACCTTTTTTCTTAACTATTAAATCTATGTTTTTATTAGGAGTGCCATTATATGCCTGTATTGCATTAGAAATTATATTATTAATAACTTGTACTAAACTATTTATATTTCCCTTAATTGTAAGCGAACTTGGAACTAATACAGAAGTATTAAGTTCAACTAAAGCATTTTTTAATTCATGTTTCATTAATACATCAACATATTTTAATAATTCTGCAACAGTAAATCCAGAGTTTGTAGTTTCAGAAAAAGCAACTGCTTGACCCTTAACAGCAGTAATTACATCTGACATATAAGATGTATGAGTTTTAATTTTTTCAATCCATGTGTTCATATCCTTAACAATTGCATGATGGTCTTCATTTGTAACTGTTGGATCTCCAATTGATATATCATATTCTTTCGTTAAATCAGTTAATCCCTCAGCAGCACCTGCAATAGACATAATTGGAGTTTTTAAGTTGTGAGCAATACCACCAATCATTTGTCCTAGAGAAGCCAAACGCTCTTTTTCCATAAGCATACTTTGATTATCTTCAATTATTTGCTTATCCAAAACGTGCTGTGTAACATCTTTTAATAAAATTAATGTACCTAAAAAGCTTCTTCTAGAAAATATACCGCTTGCTTCAATATTAAAATAATTATGTTTAATTTTAAATTCTTTTTTTACCAATACAGTTTCGTTAGAAGTTCTACACTTCTTTAAAGTAGAAGTTAAAAGAGAAGTATCTAATCCACTTAATTTTTGAGAAGAAACAAACTCAATAAAATTAGCATTTCTAACAGCGGTAGTAGATAATTTAAACGTTTTTAATAAAGTTTCATTAAAGTCTGTAATTATATTATCTTCGTTAACAACTAAAAAGCTATCAGACATCCTATCAACAACTCTTTGCATTGCAATTGGTGCAACCTTAAGAAAATCAAACTTAAATATTGCAATAGCAAAGAAAGCCATAGCAAAAGCAAATGATATTGGTGTTATATATACCGTCATTGGTATAATCTTTAATGTACCTAATATATTAATAATAATTGAAAGAAGAGATCCAATTATTATTAGAATTGATTGTTTTGAAAAGAAGCCGGCATTTTTTATAGAATATTTTAACAGCATTATTATACTTATTGCAAAAATTGAGTATGTATATATTAGATGAATATATGCATAAGGACCATATTTATTCTCATTTAAATTTAAAGAGTAATTTGAGTAAAACAAGTTATGATAATTATTAGTCCAAACAGCTATTAAAGATATGATAGGTATTACAAAAAGTATTATATGTATTCTTTTAAACTTGATTTTAGTATTTGCAAAGCTTAAACTTGTAAAAAACAAAGCAACAGGTAAAAAACATGTACCAATATATATTACATATTCAAAATAAATAGGATTTATACCCATCATATAATATCCAATTGCTTGGCATATTACTCCAAACGATATAATGAATGTACAAAGTAAAACATAAAAGAACAATTTATTTATTTGACTTGTTTTATTACTTCTTTTAACGTATATCATTAATCCCAATGTTAATAATGCAGAGAAAACAAGCAATAAAAATTGTGTATTTATAAAATTCATTTGTTATTCCTCCTAAAAATTTATAAATCCTATACTTTTAAAATATTCCATACATTTTCTTAAATATTTTTTTTCTGTTTTTTTCCAATAAAAACCAATCCTATTAAGATATCTATTAGAAAAATCTGAATTTAAAGTTATATTTGAAGTATATATTAAGTTTTTATTTTTGTCTAGGTCATAAATAATGCCAGATACAATGTCTTTTCTTTTATTGTCATCTAATATACCCGTAATAATATCCGCCATAAGTCTATTAGATACTGGAACTAATTTAATATTTAATTCAGATAAAACTTCTAAAAAAGTTCTTATTGCTAATAAATTGCTATTGTAAATATGTAATACTGTGCATTTACTTTCATACTGTAATGATTTAACAATTGCTTTAGCACATAAATCAACAGGGCTTAATTCTAGTTCATGCTCTAAAAAGTATTCCGGAAAAGCACCAATTTCTATAAAAGCTTTAATTCTTTTTGCAAAGGCGTTATCATTAAAGTTTCTCTGGAACATACCATCACTAAATCTGTTGGTAACATTTCCAACACGGAATATCATAGCATTAAGACCGTTTGAAATTGCATTAAGAACAATGCATTCAGCTTGAAATTTAGTATATGTGTAAATTCCATTAACTTGTTGCCCAATATCTAAATCACTTTCTGTAAAAGTATTTTTATGTAGTTTAGTAGTATCATAATCATCAAGTCTTTCACCATTTCCGGAAACGCTTATTGTTGAGATATGTAACAATCTTTTTTTATACTCCATACAGAAGTCTACTACATTTTGAGTTCCATGTACATTAATATCTTCAAATAATTTACTTGTTCCATAATGTTTTACTAATGCGCCGGAATTAATTACTGCATCAACTTTATTTATTACTAATTCAGAATCTTCATTAGACAATCCCAAGTTGTCCATTGTAATGTCACCTTTTACAATTACTATACGCTTCTTGTATTTCTCATAATATTTATTACCAAAGTAAAATGTAAACATGTCTTTAAATCTTTGCTCAGGAGATAAGTTATTTTTAGGTCTAATCAAACAATATGCATTTCCTTTGCAAGTAGTTAAAAACTCATATATTAAATGTATTCCAAGGTATCCCGTAGTTCCAATAATCAAGACATTTTTAAATTTTGCTTTTTTAATAGAAGACAAAGCTTTATCATTGTTATTTTTTAACATATCAAGAATATTGCTATTAGTGAATTTAGTTAAATCATAACATTCATTTTTATTTATATTATTTGATAATTGTTTTATAGTTGGATATTTAAAAATATCAGAATATTCTATATTAATTCCAAGCTTTACTGCTTCAATTTGAACCTGAATTGCAGCAATTGAATCTCCACCAACATCAAAGAAATTATCATTAATATCAACTTCATTTGTATGTAAAACATTTTTCCATATAAATAATAATTTATCTTCAATAGTATTCAAAGAAGTTGTGCTAATACTTCTTTTGTTTGCTACTATTGTTGGTGTTGGAATTGGTAAAGCTTTTCTATCAATTTTTCTGTTAATAGAGTAAGGCATTTTATCTAGTTTCATAAAGTATGTAGGTACCATATAGTAAGGAAGCTTTTCTCTTAAAGTATTTCTCAATAATACTTCATCAATACTAGAATTTAAAACGTAATATGCACATAGAGCTTCTTTGTCATCTACAGTAACTTTATTTACAACTGCTTCGTCTACTTCAGGTATAGCCTCAAGAAGTTTCTCGATTTCTCCTAATTCAACTCTTAATCCTCTTAATTTAATTTGATGATCTATTCTACCTAAACATTGTAACTTTCCATCTTCTGTCCATCTGCCGATGTCGCCAGATTTAAACATTTTTCCCGGAGCAAATGGATTATTAATAAATTTTTGGTTAGTTAAATCTTCTTTTCCGAGATATCCATAGCCTACTTGAACTCCACCAATATATATTTCACCAGTTAGACCTATTGGAAGCGGATTCATATCAGTGTCTAATACATATATTTTTGTATTGAGTATAGGTGGACCTATAGAAATTTTATCTTCACCATCTAAATTCTGAACATTAGATAAAACTGTAATTTCACTAGGACCATATATATTATATATTGTTATATCTGAAGCTAAAGCTTTTAAATCATGAACAAACTTCTCTGATAAAGGTTCTCCACCAAATACCATGTTTTTAACATTTGCTAGTGCAGAGTTTGGTTCTCTATTATCATAATTAATTTTCATTAAACTTGGAGTTACAGTCATAACATCCACATTATACTTTCTTATTAGCATATCTACCAGTTTTGGATCTCTATGTTCTGAATTATTTGCTAGTACAACTCGCATACCATGTGATAAAGATACAGTAATTTCATACACAAATATGTCAAAAGGAGTTGAAGTTACTGATAGTATTGCATGATTTGGACCATCTTTTAAATAGTCTAAAACTAAAGTCATAGCTTTGCACATATTGGCTAATCCAAGTTGATTTAATACTACGCCTTTAGGAACACCGGTTGAACCAGATGTATAAATTATATAAGAAAGACTGTCCAAATTAATATTTAAGTTAGGATTATTTGTATTTTTATCATAAATATCTTTATTAGTTAAGTCGATTTCATATATCTCTTTAAAATTTTTAACCGGTAAATTTAAATGCTTTTGCTTTAATACACATTTTGCTTTGCAGTCATTTAAATAATATGTAGTTCTCTCTATTGGATATGTTGGATCCATATTAACAAATGCAGCACCAGCTTTTGAAATTGCTAACATACATACAATTGTCTCTAATGATCTATCAGTCATAATTGCTATAATGTCGTTTTGTTTTACGTTGTGCTCTATCAAGAAATGAGCCAAACTGTTAGCCTTTTTATTTAATTCTGAATATGTTAATGATTTGTTATCACATATTAAAGCTATATTATCTGGATGTTTTTTTACTTGGTTTTCAAATAAAGTTATAAAAGTATCATTATTTGTTGGCTCTTCAATATCATTGAATTTGTATAATATTTTTTCTCTTTCATCTGAAGATAGCATATTAATATTAGCAATTTTTGTTTTAGAGTCATTTAAAACAGAATCTAAGATATTAACATAGTGAGATGAAAATCTTTCTATAAATTTTTCATCGAATAGTTTTGTACAATACTCAAAACGTAGTGTATATTCTCCATTATTTGGAACAACTTCTAATGTTAAATCAAACTTAGAGGTTGTTATTTTTGGGGTATAATATTTATAATTAATACCATTTATATTAAATTGTGGATAACCATTATTTTGATAAACGAAAACTGTATCAAATAGAGGGTTTCTACTTGTATCTCTTTTAATTTTTAAATCCCTAACTAGCATATCAAACGGATAACTTTGGTTTTTAAAATAATCCAAACAGTTTTCTTTTATGTCCCTACTAAACTCTTCAAAAGATAGTGAACTATCTATAGTATTCCTTAGGGCTAATGTATTAACAAACATACCTAACACATCTGCAAGTTCAGGAAGTTCTCTTCCAACAATAGGACTACCAATAACAATATCATTTTGAGAAGTATATTTATATAATAATACATAATAGCATGATAACATTAGCATATATGGTGTTATATTTAAAGACTTCGCAATAATATTTATTTTATCAAATATTTCTTTTGATAACGTTAACCTAAAATCTTTTCCTTCAAAACTTTGCACAGAAGGTCTTGGAAATGTAGTTGGTATATTTAATAAAGGTACTTCATCTTTAAATTTATTTATCCAGAAGTCCTTTTTTGCTTTAAATTCATCTGTATTAAATTGCTCTTTTTCCCATAAACAAAAATCAGTGTAATCAATGTTTTTTACAGGTAATGTTTCTTCATTATATAAAGAACATAACTCTTCGATAAATATTCTTAATGATACACCATCACTAATTATATGGTGCATATCAAATAAAATCAAACTTTTAGTATTAAGATTAACAACTTTGCATCTGAACAAGGGGGCTTTTGATAAATCAAAAGGCTTAACAAAATTTTTATATAGTTTATCTAAATCATCAGTAGAATATGCTTCAATATCTAGTTTAAAATCTATATTATCGTCAATGATTTGAACGACAGTATCATTTTTAAGTTCAAAGTGTGACCTTAATACTTCGTGCCTTTTTATTAAAGTATTTAAACAAGTTTCAAGTTTTTCAAAATCCAATTCTTTATCAACAATTATTCCACCAGCAGTATTGTATAAAGTTGATTTACTATCTAAACTTGATGCATAATAGATACCTGCTTGAACGGCAGATAGTGGATAAAAATCCATTTTATTATGTTTTGGTATAACTTTTATACTAGAGTTTTTTAAATTAACAATATAATCAGATAAATCCATAATAATAGGATTATTAAATATATCTTGTACAGTTAAATATTGATTAAAAACATCTGATAATTTACTACACAATGTAATTGCAGAAAGTGAATCACCACCAATATCAAAAAAAGAATCTGTAATACTAATATTTGACAAACCTAAAATATCTTTTAAGTAAGATATTATTATTTTATCTATTTTATTTCTTGGTCCAACAAAGTCTCTATTACATTCATTTTCCTTTGGCAAAGGAAGAAGCTTTTTATCAATTTTTCCGTTAATATTTAGAGGCAATTTATCCAAAATTATTATATGAGATGGAATCATATAACTTGCCAAAGTTCTAGATAAATAATTTTTTAATTTGTGTATATCTATTAAATCATCCGTAACAATATAAGAACAGATAACATTAGAGTTATTAATTTTTTGAATAACAGTAATTGATTGTTTTATATTTGGATATGTTAGAATATTTGTATCGATTTCTGAAAGCTCAATTCTAAAACCCCTAACTTTAACTTGATTATCAATTCTTCCAATAAATTCTATATTACCATCTGGAAGCCATTTAACCAAGTCTCCGGTTTTATAGATAGTTCCTTTTTCAAATGGATTATCTATAAATTTTTCTTTAGTTAATTCAGGATTATTTAGATACCCTTTTGCAACACCATCTCCACCAACCCAAAGTTCGCCAGGTACACCAATTGGACAAAGTGAATCGGTATTTGAGACTATGTATGCAGTGGAATTGGATATTGGTTTTCCAATTGGAAATGAATTTGAGTCAGCTTTTACTAAATAGTAAGTTGAGAAAGTCGTGTTTTCTGTTGGACCATATACATGAACCAAATTTAAATCGGGATTTGATTTTTTTGCAATCTGCATATGTCTATTAGAAACAGCTTCACCGCCAGTTAATAAATATGAAACATTTGAAAACATAGTAGGATTTTCCTCACAATATTTATTAAATAATGCAGTTGTTAAAAATAATATAGTTATATGTTTGTTTTTTAGATATGAAGCAAACAGTAAAGGGTTAAGTAAATTTTCTTTTCTTAAAAGATAAACAGTTAACCCGTTTAATAATGCACCAAAAATCTCAAATGTTGATGCATCAAAAACAACAGAACCTGTTTGAAGAATTCTATCGCCTTCTTTAAAATTTATATAGTTAGTATTTTTTATTAATCTTACAACATTATTATGTTTAATCATTACTCCTTTAGGATTTCCTGTTGAACCAGAAGTATAAGTGATATAAGCTAAATCGCATGGGGAAATTTTGCAATCAATATTATTGGATTTATTAATATTATAAATATTCGTATCTTGAACATTTAAAGTAGGTATTTTAAATGTTTTGCTATATAATGTATTGGAAAATAATAATATTTTTGCCTTAGAATTAATTATAATATAGTCAATTCTATTTTGAGGATAATCTATATCAACAGGTAAATATGTGGCTCCAACTTTAAGAATCGCTAATATAGAAATAACAATTTCTAGTGACTTATCAAGAAAAATTGCAACAACATCTTGGCTTGAAATTCTATTTTCAATTAAATATCTAGCCAACTGATTAGCTTTCTCATTCAATTCTTTATAAGTTAATTTTTGATCTTCAAAAACAACAGCAATGTTATCTGGAGTCTTTTTAACTTGCTCCTCAAATAAATCTACTATAGTTTTATCTTTTGGGTAATCTACTTTTGTATTATTAAAATCATAAAGAATCTTATGTTTTTCTTCTGGTGTAACAATTTCAATATCTTTTAAACAAACATCATTTTTAGACATAACTTGATTTAACATTGTTAAAATTCTAGAGTGTAAATCAGCTATGTCTTGTTTTGAATATTTATCCGTTTTGTAATCATATAAAATATGAATTTTGCCATCATCATTTAAATCTAATAAGTGAATTTGTAAATCATCTGCACAACAACCATTTGAAAGCCATTCTGCAGTATATTTTACTTTACTTTCTTCATCAAAGGTTTTTGTTATTTGGTAAGAAAGTACAACATTATATAAATTAGGAATAGAAGAATCTTTTGCTCTAAGATTTTCTAATATATATTGATATGGATATTTTTGATGTCTAAATAAAGAAATAGTACGAGCCGAAATATCTTTTACAAAGTCTGTAAAAGATAAGCTGTGATTTAATTCTATTCTTAGTGGAGCAGTGCTAATAAACATACCCATAGTATTTTTTTGTTCAAAATTAGTTCTATTTAAAACAGGAGTACCAATAACAAAATCATCTAAACCGCTAACTCGTCCTAAATATAAAGAATATAAAGACATAAAAAAGTTATATAAAGAAACTTTTTTATCTTTACAAAAGTTATTAATATCTTCTACCAATTTAGAATCTATACTAAAATCCAATCTATCTCCATTACAAGAGGCGTTATTTTGTTTTTGAAAAGATGGAATTGTTGCAACTTCTGGAACAGTTTTAAAGATATCATTCCAATATTCTTTATCTTTCTTAAATTTATCGCTTTCTAGGTAGTCCTTTTCATCCTTAATATAAGAAGTATAAGATGGATATTCTTTAGCTGTATATGTATTGTTTTTTATATCTGAATAGCATAACATTATTTGTTTTACAACTAAGCCTAAAGACCAAGAATCACCAATAATATGATGAGCACTTAAAAAGAAACCACCATTTTTATTTGGTAATTTGAAAAACGTAAATTTAAAAAGTAAATTATTTTCTATATTAAAAGGAATTTTTGCTAATTGTAAAGCTGTACTCCTTATTTCTTCTTCTTTTGTTAATTCAATAGTTTCAATAGTAAAAGGCACATATTCAGATATATATTGAATACATGAATTATTTTCCTCTTTTACTTTAATTCTCATTGCATCATTTAATTTTACTACCTCATTTATGGCTTTACTCAAAATGTTAAAATTAACAGGTTCATCTATATAGTTATAACCACTAATGTTGTTTATAGATGTCCCGCTATAAAACTTTTCTGTAAGCCAAATTGAATTTTGAGGATTAGTTAATGAATACTCCATAATGTAAAAGCCCCTTTCATTTACATTGTTGTACAAAATACAACCATATTATATATTATAAAGAATAAATAAACATATTTGTAACAAAAAAAATATATTTATGTAACACATATGTAATATAATAACACATATTTTTTAAATAATTTGTCGAAAAAGGATACAAGCTTAATATAATTGATTTTTTCAAGGGTTTGTGTTATAATTATTATTGAAAAACACTAAAGGAGTGAAAGTAATTGAACAAGAAGATGGTGCTTGCTTTGGCAATAATAGCGCTTGCAATTGTAATTGTAGCAGCTATTATATTCGAAATTTTGTCTATATTTGTATATCCTTGTGTAAAAAGCATATTCTTTTTATTTTTTACACTTATGTGCATTTTAATAGCATTTGTTTTTTGCTTTTAATGGATTTACAGCTTGGACTAAGTGAAAAAACGGTGGCTATGTCACTGTTTTTTTCATGGTATAGAAAAATCAAAAAATTTTAATATTTTACAAAAAAATAAAACAATATAATTGACAAGCAATAAAAAAAGTGCTATTATAATAAATGCATTTAGAAAAAACGCATGGGTCAGTAGCTCAGTTGGATAGAGCACAGGCCTTCTAAGCCTGGGGTCGGGGGTTCGAATCCCTTCTGGCTCACCAAAAAAACCACAGTAAAACTGTGGTTTTTTTATATAATAGGAAAATAATACTTTCCTATTATATAAAAAGCTACAATTGCTAGCTATTTGAGACGTTTTCTTTACAACTGAAAACTAGAATATAACTTACCAAAGATTTTCTAAATTATATTTTCGTTTAATATAAATAGTTAGATTGAAAATATCTAATAAACGAAATTTTAATTTGCATTTATTATGTAAATGTGATATACTATAAATAGTAGCAAGTCTACTGCATTAAATCGTCCTTGTTTATCCAACAGGGTGTATCAACTTGTAAAGGAGGATTGAATCATGGTGGAAAAAGGACTCGCGTATATGATCGTCAAATCATTTGCCGAACAAAATGGACCGAAGCTCTCTATATTAGAGGCAATGTCTATGGAACTTGTCAAGAGTGACGGATATGAAATGTATGCCATTCAAAAAGGCGATGTTACTTTCTTGGCATGGGTTTGCCGTACGACGAGAAGAAACCTAAACGGCGAGAGATTAAACCGAATTGATTCTCTTCGCACAAAAACTGTCTTCTGGTAAATTTCCACTAGAAACAAAAAAAGAAATTATCTTTTCTCTTGTATCGTCAAGATCAAGAGTTTTTCTTTTTTAAATTAATAAAAAAATTAATGTTGTATAAATAATAAAAAACATAATTATATGTATTAAATTTAACAATAAGATAAAAGGTTTTTATTTAAAGAACAAATAAGATAGATATATAAATTATTATTTATTGTATTTGGCTATTACTTAAAACTTGAATAATCATTATATTAGTGAATAATATAACAAAAAGTTAAAATTTAATAAATTGACTACAACATATGAAAATGATATAATATAGCGTATGGAAGAAAAAATTTTAGAAATAATAAAAAGATATAATTTAATAGAAAATGGAGATAAAATAGTAGTTGGTGTATCTGGTGGACCGGATTCGATTACTCTTTTAAATGTACTTAAAAATATTAAAGAAAAAGAAATTATAAAATTCAACTTAGTTGTATGTCATATTAACCACATGATTAGAGAAGAAGCAATAAGTGACGAAAAGTATGTAGAAGAGTATTGCAAAAAAAACAATATAGAGTTTTTTGCAAAAAGAATAAAAGTTGAAGAAATGGCAGAAAAAGAAAAAATAGGAACAGAAGAAGCAGGAAGAAAAGCAAGATATGAATTTTTTAATGAGATTTTAAATAAAACAAATGCAAATAAAATTGCAACAGCGCATACTGCAAACGACAATGCAGAAACAGTGTTGATGAATATTATAAGAGGAAGCGGAACGCTAGGGCTTAAAGGAATAAAAGCAAAAAATGAAAAATTAATTAGACCTTTAATAGAATGCAAAAGAAGCGAAATAGAAAAATATTGTAAGGATGAAAACTTAAATCCAAGAATAGATAAAACAAATTTTGAAAATATTTATACCAGAAATAAAGTTAGGAATATGTTGATTCCGTATATAGAAAACAATTTTAATCCGAATATAATAGAAGCAATAAATAGATTGTCAGATCTTTCAAAACAAGAAAATGACTTTTTAGAAAAATTAACTAAAGAGGCATATAAAAAAATACTGGTAGAGCAAAAGAAAAATGAAATAATTTTAGATTTAAATAGCTTTAATTCACAAGAAATAGTCATAAAAAACAGACTTGTGTTATATACTATTAATATACTGTTTGGGACAAGAAGTGGAATAGAAAAGAAACATATTGAAGATATTATAAAATTATGTAGCAATAATATAGGTAATAAATTTTTAATACCAAATAAAAAAGTAAAAATTCTAGTAAAAAATAAAAAAATTTTTTTCATAGCTTTATAAACCTTCCGTAAGGAAACCTTAGAAACAGTAAGGTTTCCTTTAAAAAACTTTTCAAAAAAGTATTGAAATAGGTAAAATACTGTGTTATATATAATTTGAAAATAATCAGCATCTTGCGTTAATAAACAAAAATAAATTTGTTTACTCAGCAAAATACTAATTCTTTTTAAATTAAATTTATTAATAAGAAAGGAATAGAAAAAGTGAAGGGAAAACTTAAAACATTTGCCACATGGCTAATATGTGGAATAATATTTATTGTAGTGTTATCAACAATACTTGATAATACAAATACAAAAATGACTTATTCTGAGTTGATTTCTAAAATTGAACAGGGAGAAGTTAAAGAAATAGAATTAGAATCTGATGGAAAAACAGCTAATGTAAAAATAGAAGGACAAACAATTCCAAAAGAAGTTAATATACCAAACACTGAAAGTTTTATGAACTATGCAAATGAGCAATTAAAAGACGGAAAAATTAAACTTTCAGAAAAATCTCAATCTTTATTAATAACATTATTAGGATTAATTTCACCATTTGGACTAATAATTATATTCTTTATATTCTGGTTTTTACTAATGAACAATAATGCAACACAAGGCGGTGGAACAGGAAAAACAATGTCATTTGGAAAAAGTAAAGCTAGAGTGTCTGGAGTAGACGACAAGCATAGAGTTACTTTTAAAGATGTTGCTGGAGTTGAAGAAGAAAAAGAAGAACTAGAAGAAATAGTTGAGTTTTTAAAAAATCCTAAAAAATTCACTGACATGGGTGCAAGAATACCAAAAGGAGTATTATTAGTTGGAGGGCCAGGAACAGGTAAAACACTTTTAGCTAAAGCTGTTGCAGGTGAAGCAGGAGTTCCTTTCTTTATAATGAGTGGTTCAGACTTTGTTGAAATGTTTGTAGGTGTTGGAGCATCAAGAGTAAGAGACTTATTTGAACAAGCAAAGAAAAATGCACCATGTATAATATTTATAGATGAAATAGACGCAGTTGGTCGTCAAAGAGGAGCAGGTCTTGGTGGCGGACATGACGAAAGAGAACAAACATTAAACCAATTACTTGTTGAAATGGACGGATTTGGAACAAATGAAGGAGTTATTGTTCTTGCTGCAACAAATAGACCAGATATACTAGATAAAGCTTTATTAAGGCCAGGAAGATTTGATAGACAAATAGTAGTACCAGCACCAGATGTTTTAGCAAGAGAGAAAATATTAGAAGTACATTCAAAAAATAAAAAGATTGCAGATGATGTAGATTTAAAAGTTATTGCAAAAAATACATCAGGATTTTCAGGTGCAGACTTAGAAAACGTATTAAATGAAGCTGCTCTTTTAGCAGCAAGACGTGATTTAACACAAATAGGCATGAAAGAAATAGAAGATGCAATGGTTAAAGTTACCATGGGACCAGAAAAGAAAACAAGAGTAAGAAGCGAAAAAGAAAATAAATTAGTTGCTTACCATGAAGCAGGCCATGCTGTAGTAAGTAGATTTTTGGAATCTCAAGATCCAGTTCATCAAATATCAATAGTTCCAAGAGGTATGGCTGGAGGTTATACAATGTATAGACCAACAGAAGACAAATCTTTTATGTCAAAAACTGAAATGGAAGAAAATATAGTATCTCTTCTTGGAGGTAGAGTAGCAGAAAAATTAATACTAGATGATATATCAACAGGAGCAAGCAACGACATAGAAAGGGCATCTAAAATTGCAAGAGATATGGTTACAAAATATGGAATGAGCGAAAGAATTGGTTCAATAATGTTTGGATCAGGACAAGAAGAAGTATTTTTAGGAAGAGATTTTGCACAATCTAAGAATTATTCAGAAGAAACTGCAGGAATTATAGATGAAGAAACAAAGAAAATAATAGATGCAGGATATAATAGAGCAGTACAAATTTTAAGCGATAATATTGATAAACTACATGCTGTAGCAAAAGTGTTATTAGAAAAAGAAAAAATTGATTCAGAAGAATTTGAAGCAATATTTAATAGCTAATCTAAAACAGACCATTTGTGTGGTCTGTTTTTAATATAATGTGAAAGTATAACTTTCCTATTATATTAAAGGTTACAATTGCTAATCCTTTGAGATTTTCTCATTGTAGGGAGAGGTCTTGTGCCTGCCTAAAAGAAGAAATTTCAAATCTTTAATTTTCCATAAATATACACAATTTAAACCACAAGGTTTAAAACTATATTTTTAAGAAAAGTATTGACAAGCTATGAATTATTAGAGTATAATAATAAACATAGAAAAAAAGGAAAAAAATCCCACATACTGTGCAAAGTACTGGAAGGAGGGGAACAAAATGTCAGAAATTAAAGTTAATAATGGAAATATAGAAGATGCTCTTAAAAGATTTAAGAGACAATGTGCTAGAAATGGGGTACTACAAGAAGTACGTAAAAGAGAACATTATGAAAAACCTAGCGTAAAAAGAAAGAAAAAATCAGAGGCTGCTAGAAAAAGAAAATTTTAATTATACATAAAAGATTACACTATATTTGTGTAATCTTTTTGAATTTTTAAGTATATTATAGTTAGTTTAAGTAAATTTTATATATTATGAAATTTACTATTTATTAGTTATTATAAGGCATGAAATTTCCTTATTTAGAAAACCTAATCAGCTAGAATAAAGAATACAAATAAAAATAATGGAAATAATAAAAATGCAATTTTTATAAAGAGAGGAGAAAAAAGTGAAAAAAATAAATATAAAAGAGGGAATAGACCTACACATAATAAAAACAAATAAATTTAAAACTAATTTATTAGCTGTATTTTTAAGTACACCGTTAACAAAAGAAACGGTTACACCAAATGCATTAATACCAGCAGTTCTAAGAAGGGGCTCAAAAAACATAACAACACAAGAACAAATAAGTATTGCTTTAGAAGAAATGTATGGTGCAACATTTGATTGCGGTATAGATAAAGTTGGGGATAATCAAGTTTTAAAATTTTATTTAGAAACAATAAATAATGAATTTTTACCACAAAAAGAAGATAATCTAAAACAGGCCATAGAAATATTATTAGAAATTATTTTTAACCCTCAAGTTTCAAATGGAAATTTTAATAAAGAATATGTTGATAACGAAAAGAAAAACTTAAAACAAGTAATTGATGGAAGAAAGGATTCAAAAGCTTCATACGCATTAGAAAGATGTATAGAAGAAATGTATCAAAATGCGCCATATAGCCTATATAAATATGGTATGACAAGTGAGCTAGATAAAATAAATTCACAAAACTTATATGAACAATATGTTAATTTAATTAAAAATTGCAAAATAGATATTTTTATTTCTGGTAACATAGAAGAAAATATAAAAGATGAAATAATGGAAAATGAAAATATAAAGAAAATAGATGCAAGAAAACCAATATTTATAATAAACAATAAAGAAACTAGAAAAAAAGAACAAAAAGAAGAACAAGTAGTAAATGAAAGCTCAGAAGTCTCACAAGGAAAATTAATATTAGGTTTAGATATATTAAACGAAAACGATAAAGATAAATTTACAGCCTTAGTATATAATGCAATACTTGGTGGAACACCAACATCTAAAATGTTTCAGAATGTAAGAGAAAAAAATTCCTTAGCATATACTGCATCATCTAGTTTTATTAGGCAAAAAGCAAATATATTTATAAAATGTGGAATTGATATAGAAAATTATGAAAAAGCTTTGAAAATAATAAAAGAACAATTGGAAGACATGAAGAATGGTGAATTTACTGATAAAAACATCGAAGAAGCAAAAAACAATATAATATCTACAATTAAATTTATACCAGATGAACAAGACACAGAACTTATGTATTATTTTTCTCAAGAACTATCTGGATATGAAATGGGATTTGAAGAATATGTAGAAAAAGTAAAAGAAATAAAAAAAGAAGATATTATAGAATTAGCAAAGAGAATACAAATAAACACAATTTACTTTTTGAAAAATTAGAAATTTGAATTTGGAAGGAAAAAAATTATGCAGGTAATTGAAAATTTAAAAATTAAAGAAAAATTATATATAGAAAAGCTAGAAAATGGGCTAACTGTTATGATTATTCCAAAAGAAAATACAAATAAAAAATATATAATGTGGGGAACAAATTTTGGCTCTATTGATAATCATTTTATAATATCTAAAACAAAGCAAGAAATAACAGTTCCAGATGGCGTAGCGCATTTTTTAGAGCATAAAATGTTTGAACAAAAAAGCGGAATTAATAGTTTAGATACATTGTCTAGCATTGGAGTAGATGCAAATGCATATACAACAAACGATTATACAACATACTTATATGAATGCAATGAACATTTTTACGAAGCATTAGATGAATTTATGGATTATGTTCAAAACCCATATTATACAGATGAAAATGTAGAAAAAGAAAAGGGAATAATTGCACAAGAAATAAAAATGTATGATGACCATCCATTTTGGCAGGTTTATATGAATGCAATGAAATGTTTATATAAAAATAATCCTGTAAAACTAGATATTGCCGGAACAGTTGAATCAATAAGTGAAATAGACAAAGAAACCTTATATTATTGTTACAATACATTTTATACACCAGCAAATATGTTAATGGTAGTAAGCGGAGACTTTGTTCCAGAAGAATTAATAGAACAGATAAAAAGTAGATTAATAAAAAAAGAAAATGTTGATGTAGAAAGAATATATCCACAAGAACCAGAAGAAATAAACGAAAAAGAAAAAATAGTAGAAATGGCAGTAAATAATCCATTATTTGTAATAGGCTTTAAAGATAAAGTAGAAAAAAATAAAGAAGAAATGGTTAGAAAACATATAGCTATAGAAATATTGCTATATATGCTAATTGGAAAAAGCTCAAGCCTATACCAAGACTTATACAAAAATAATTTGATACTTGCCCAACCAGATTTAGATTATGAGTTTTCAAAAGAATATGCACATATTACAATATCTCGGTCAATCAAATGAACCAATGAAACTAAAAGACGAATTGATTAAAAAGCTAGAAGAGATGAAGAAAAATGGCATAGATGAAAAAATATTTAACAGAATAAAGAAAAAAATATATGGCGAGTATGTTGGGGAATTTAACGATGTATCCAACATAGCAAGAATGTTTATGGGAGATTATTTTAAAGGTATAAATAGTTTTGAATATATTGAAGAATATAATCAGGTAACAAAGGAATATGCTGAAAACATATTAAAAAAGAATTTTGATGAAGAAAAAATGATTATATCTATAGTTAAAGGAAAAAACGACTCTGTAGAAAAATAATAAAAAAAAATTAAATGCGTCGAAAAATAAAAAAGACTGAAAAAATATTGAAAAAAATAATTAAAAAAGACACACGAAAAGGCTGAAAAACAGCCTTTTTTTGTTGACTAAAATGTAAAAATGTGTTAATTTTTAAATATAATAAGAAATAGAAAGTTTTTTATCTAATAGAAAATTTTCAAAATCCTATTAGTAAAAAGAATAAATGTATGCTCTTTTGTATTTCTTAGTTTTATTTTAGAAAATCAAATTGCTAAGAACAAAGAAAAACTTAAGTCACTTTATTCTAAAAAGCTCAAAAGGAGGAAAAAGTGTATGTTAGAAGAACAAATCAAACAAAAAAGAAAAGAATTAAATAAAAGCATAGAAAAAAATAACAATTACAATGACGTATACAGACTAAGTGTTGAGCTTGATGAGCTAATAACAGAATTTTACAAGGAATCTAAACAAAACAAGAAAAATAAAAGAATTTTCAAAAGACGAAGGGATATAAATAAAATATTATATATAGCATAGAGCATTAAAAATGCTCTATTTTTTACTATACAGAAAAAATCAAAGACTTTTCTTATAAAAAATAAAAAAACTATTGGAAAAAAAAATAAAATAATGTAAAATAAAAGTAATAGTATATTAATTAATAAAATAAACGGAGGGGATAATGTGAAAAAATATATAAAATTATTTAGTATAATCATATTTTTAATAATAGTTACTAAAGCAAATACAACATTGGCAACTACTACATTTAATAGGAACACAGAGACAATAGAATGTATAGAAAATGATACTATTAGTATTTATGCGACAACTGATATTGATAATCCTCAGAATTGGAATGTTACTGTAAAAAGTAACAATAAGGAAATTGTTGCAGTAAAGAGCAATACTTATGCAAATAAAGCAAGAACTATAGTTTTAGAATGCAAAAAATCTGGTACAACAAAGGTAAGTATAGACGCAAATGAATTTACTAGAACTGGATCGTCTAGTGATTATAGTATTACACTTACAATTAATGTTATCACCAAAGAAAAGGCACAAGAAAAAGCAAATGAGGCAGCAAAAAATAAAGCAAATGAGGCAGCAAAAAATAAAGCAAATGAGGCAGCAAAAAAACTTGAAAATGAAATTAGTACAACAGCTAAGAAAAATCCAAATGAATTGACTAATTTAAAGGATATAGTATATTTCATAATAGGGAATTCAGCAAATGGTGGAAATTTTTTCCATACATATAATCAATCAAATTACAGTATAGTAAAGAAATGGAAAGATATGTTAGAAGATTTTAAAAATGAAAACAATACTAAGGGCACTAATGGTGGTTTTGCTAAATTTGATATTACAGATAGTGTAGGTATAACTACAGGACAGATAAATAATGCTATTAAAATCCTTGAAGAATTTATAAAAGAATATAATAAATATAGTGAATCAAGTACAGCTCCGACTGCCAAAAAAGATACATATACTGAACAATTTACTAATGAAACAAAAGATATGGGGGAAAAATCTATTGAGGAAGCAAAAGAAGAAATCAAACAAAAGATACTTATAAGTTTATCTGTTGGAAGTAAAGGAGAATCAAGAAATCAGACAGTATTTACGAATGATGTGCTTGATGATCCGAGTGCATATAATCCGACAGATCCAAGTTCTAAAGATGATAGTGAAGCAGCAACAATTATTGACAAGATACTTAGCTTAATTACAACCATAGGAACTGTAATATCTGTATTAATGTTAGCAATATTGGGAGTTAAATATATGCTAGGAAGTGTAGAAGAGAAAGCTGAATATAAAAGGGATTTAGTGCCATATTTTATAGGAGCAGCATTACTATTTGGGATATGCACAGTAGTTAAAATATTACAATCTTTAGGAGACACTATAAATAATTTATAAAAAAGTTGCAAAAAAAAGAAGAATATTGTATAATAAAAATATATACAAAAATTGGGTGGTGATATATTATGAAAATATTTAAAATACTAACAATTAGTTTTTGTATAATTTTTTTACTAACTTCAAATGCTTTTGCAATTGGAGATACAAAAAAACAAGGCGATGACTTTATGGATATAGGAAAAGCAAATGTAGGTTCAACAATGGATACAGACAATTTAAAGGATGCATCAAGTAAAGTATATAATCTACTTTTAGCCGTTGCAACAGGTACAGCAGTTATAGTTGGAGCTATACTTGGTATAAAATACATGACAGCAGGAATAAATGAAAAAACGGATGTTAAAGCATCACTTTTGCCTTATATGATAAGTTGTATAATAGTATTTGGTTCTTTGGGAATTTGGAGACTAACTGTTACAATTTTTAAAGGCGTTGTAAAATGATTTTAATGTTATCTTTTTTAAGATATTTTAATATAGAATAATGAAGAAAAGGAGGATAAATATATGAAAAAACTAGACAAAGTATTAAGCATAGTTGTAATAATGCTAATGTTAGTAAGCGCTTGCACAAATGTTTTTGCAGGTGGTGTATTAGACCAAATGAATGGAAAAGCAAATCTTAATGGAGCGGACACTAAAATTGGTACTATAGGAAATACAATTTTAACAATTATTACAACTGTTGCCATGGTTCTTGCTGTTGTTCTTATAGCCGTTCTAGGTATTAAATACATGATGGGAAGTACAGAAGAGAAAGCAGATTATAAAAAATCATTAATACCTTACATAGTTGGAGCTGTTTTAGTATTTGGAGCTGGTGCAATAGGAAGAATGGTAGTTGGTTTTGCTGAAAATATTAATAAATAGTAACCAATATTACAGTTATATTACAATTATATTAAAAATATTATATTTTTAAACAAAAAACCTTACATTTTGTAAGGTTTTTTGTTATAATATAAAAAGGAATATTATAAATGTTTGGAGGAAAGAGCATGAAGTCATATATGATCCCAAGGAATACTAAAGGAGAGGGTAGACTATTATATATTTTTTCAACAAAAGCATTAATTTATACTGTTGTATGTGGAATAGTTGGATATATAATATACTGGTTGTTAAGTAAAATAATGCTTGGGGTAGTTGGTATTGTGATTGGAGGACTTTTAGCACTTACTGGGTTCATTGTTGGAACGTTAAAAGTTCCTAATTCACAAGCATTTAAAATAACAAGAATTGCTGGCGGAGAAAATGTAGACGATATAATATTGCGATATATAAAATTTAAAAGAAAAAAAAATAAAATATATGTAACTAAAGAGGAGGAAATTGTAAATGAGTAGTGAACAATTAACATCATTATTGTCAATATTATTAATAGTCAGCTTGGTTGTATTATTTATTTTAGTAGTTGTATTTTTATCAATTGTTTTATCAAATAAATTAAAGCAAAATAAACAAAAGGAAAATGAAAAAAATAAAGATCAGAGCAGTTCTAATGATATGCAAACTTCATCAGTAATACAAACCAAAGCATACACTACAGAAAACATAAAAAAATTTATGGATTTTGATGACATAAAAGATAACATGATTGTTAGAGAAAATGGAAAAAAATATGTTATGGTAATCAAATGCAATGGTATTAACTATGACTTAATGAGCGGAATGGAAAAAGTTGCTGTTGAATCAGGATTTATACAATTCCTTAATTCTTTAGTAAATCCAATACAAATTTATGTTCAAGCTAGAAAAGTTAATTTGGAAGACAGTGTTATAAATTATAAAAAAAGGTTAAAAACAATAGAAAGTAATTTCAATAGAATAAAAATTCAGTATGAACAAGCACAAAGAAATAGTGAAATAAGCGAACAACAGTATAAAAATATTAGATTTGAATATTTAAGACAAAAAAATCTATATGAATATACAAAAGACATAATAAGTAATACTGAAAAAATGAGCCTAAATAGAAATATATTAACTAAGAATTACTATATTGCAATATCTTACTATCCAGATAACAAAGAAGAGCTATTCAATAAAGATGAGATATCAGATATGGCGTTTTCAGACTTGTATACTAATGCACAGTCAATTTTAAGAACAATTTCAATATGCGGAATAACAGGAAAAGTTTTAAATTCTGAAGAATTAGCAGACTTGTTGTATGTAGCATATAATAGAGATGCTTCAGAAATATATGGAATAGATAAAGCTATTAAATCAGGGTATGATTCTTTATATACTACAGCACCTGATGTTTTTGAAAAGAAAATAAAAGAACTAGATAAATTAATAGATGAGAGAGCAGTTGATGTGGCAAATGACGCAATTGATAGTGCTGTATTAAAAAGCAAAAAACAGAAAGAACTAGAATTAAAAGAAAAAGAATTCAACGTATACTACGTAGACCTAGCTCGTGAAGACATAACAGAAAAACAAAGAGAACAACTATATAAAAGCGACAAATATTTTGACGAAGAAGATTGGGGAACCCCGCTTAATTTCCTATATAAAGACGGCAAAAGAATAGACGTCCTAAGTGGATACGTTGATACTAATGAATTAATTTCATTCTTACAAAAAAATAAGGTGGTTGAATAATGAACAATAATATCTATAAACAAGCATTAGCTTTTAAAAAGAGATACCCATCGACTGTAGCTTGGAGATTGAAAAATCACTGTAAAATAGCAGAAAAACATCTAAACTATGATGAAGAAGTTTTATACGTATTTACAGGACAAAGAAACGACAACTGGTATGATATAATATCAACATCAGTATTCGTAATTACCAATAAGAGACTAATTATTGCTCAAGATAGACTTCTATTTGGTTACTTTCTATATTCAATAACACCAGACATGTTTAATGATTTAACGGTAATCGCTGGACTATTCTGGGGCAAAATAAAAATAGACACT
>OIZL01000730.1_pt1 | contig 21996 bp, 20 predicted proteins | sample 1588541 | NCBI WGS metagenome assembly OIZL01 (sample SAMN03283285) | human gut metagenome | biome: human-associated habitat; material: feces | host: Homo sapiens | place: Peru | collected 2012 | reverse complement strand
ACTTATTCACATACTTTGTTGCTTCGTCACGAGAAAGTCCATATGATTCCATAAGGTCCTCAATGATCTCTTCATCTGAATGACCACGTTTCCTATACGAAGATACTAAAATCTTTATGGAATTGATTCTTTCTTCTTCACGAACTTCCTCTTTGCCCTTATTTACTGCTTTTTCCATTACATCACACATCTTATCGCCATCCTCCTTTTCTGTTTCAGAAATCTGTTCTATGTAAAAAGATATGAATTAGAAAAAGGCCCGCCAAACCGGCAGACCTTCCTCTTTAAAAGCGTTTACTTATTCACATACTTTGTTGCTTCGTCACGAGAAAGTCCATATGATTCCATAAGTTCTTTTATGATCTCTTCATCCGAAAAACTATGCTTTCTAAATGATGATACTAAAATCTTTATGGAATTGATTCTTTCTTCCGCTACTGCTTTTTCCATTACATCACACATCTTAATGTCCTCCTTCTTTTCTGCTTCAGAAAATTTTACATTATACCTGTCGTCTCCGGTCAGCACCTGCAGAAGTTTCAGCATTTCGTCTACATGCTTTATTTTGTGCTCATCCGGCACATAGTCTTTGTTTTTCCTTTTCTGAACAAAGAAATCTGCAACTATTCGAAAATCACTTTGGAACATCTGCACCGTTTCATCATCTAAAAAAGCAATGTTAAAGATATTTGCCTTGTAGTCATTTACATATGGCTCCAGTTCCTTTGGAATATCAATAACCCCTTTCAGATTATGAGGTGATGACCATTCTTTCATCCCAAAGTGAAGTACCAGTGACACGACCGGAACAATGGGATTCTCATCATTTTCCGACAACAGCTGCCGTCGGTAAGAAGCTCCATCGTAGCTAAAAACTCTTAATGGCATATATTTCTCTTCTGCAGTCTGGTTTTCCAGTCCGCAGATTGCAACAAGAATGTTACCATCCTGCCAATATTTAGCCACATCCCTTTCCTGTTCATGCAGTTTGCCTGCCTCGGCTTTATACTGTGATTTTACCTTTGTTTCTTTCAATGATTCTTCTTTCACGATCCGATTTCCGCGAAATAAAAGAACATTGACAATGTCTGCGAAGACGTCATTGTAGTCTTCCAATAGTTTTTCTGTTATGTCTTTTTGTCCCATAGATTGCTATCCTTTCCCTAATCTGATGCAAAAAACGATCAGGGAAAGCTCATAGGCATCCCTGATCTAATGTTTCGGGGATTCCCCTATTCTACTGGATTTATGTGCATCCTTCTTATCCTTATCATACAAAACATTATTTGTATCGTCAACCAGTTCACGATTGACAGAATATTAGAATCTTTCCAGCGTTTTTGTTGCGTTATGTTGTAATCATAGTCGTTTCCTCCTTTTTCTGACTCCATTTTTTCTATGCTTCATTTATAATATGTCAGATAATCTCCATCGTAGAAAAAAGGCTCGATGAACGGCAGAACCTTCCACTTTTAACTAAATGCTATTCCATGGCTTTGTCGATAATTTGCTACCATAAGTTGCCCCTCACTTTTTTATATCTGTTCTTACTTTTTTATATATGTCAGAATATCAAAAATACTTATTTCTTCCATACAGCAAAAAAGAACCAGCTTTTGAAACCAGCGTCTTAATCTTATGGATGCCCTACCATCCCTCGTTTGAAATTCGTATACTGTACATTCTTTACAATCACACCATCAGGAAATCGCACATCCATATCCTCGCTTTTACGATACGAAATAATCTCTGCTTCAAGTCCGCATTTCATAATTCTCTTTTCGCCGATACGGAACTTCCCTCTATTTCTTCTGGAGTCCTGCGGCCTTGCAACACGCCCTTCCGTAAAATTTTTGTAATCAATATGCTCCGCAACCGAACCGTCCTCAAAAAGAACATCCATATCTATATGTTTTCGATATGCAATAATTGTAGCTTTGAGCCCATTGTTCATAATACCTGTTTCTCCGACACGATCAATCGGAGGCCTGATGGACCCGTTTAAAAATTCTTTATATGCTGCATGCCTGGCAATATAGCCATCTTCAAACCTAACATCAATATCGGCATAAGCTCCATACCGAATAATCTCAGCTTCAAGCCCGCAGTTCATGGTTCTCTTTTCTCCAAGTCTACGCTTTGCCTGTTCTTCAGGTGTGTCATCGGGACGGCCGATCATTCCTAACTTAAAATTCGTATAAGTCGTGTGTTTGGCAATAGCTCCATCCTCAAACTCTACATCTAAATCCATCGAAGACCGATAAGCAATAATCCTGCATGTTTCACCACTATTCATTGTGGCTTTCCTGCCGATTCTGTCCCGATACTTATAATTGCACTTGTCACATAACTGTCTTTTTGTAAGACCACGAGCATTCAGCGGCAGTATATATTCCCTTCCGCATGGTCTGTGACGGATTCTGACATGAGCTTCATCCTCGTATCCAGTCACCTCGTATTCTCCGTTCCAGGAAAGATCTATTCTTTTCTGCAGCAGCTCCAGGCCATCATATTTCCTCTCGCATATCGGACATTCATATCCATAAGACCTGGCCAGGCCGAAGGAATGGTAAATCGTCCCGCAGTGCGGACATGTATTGCTTGCAATCTGACATCCTTCTTTTTCTCTTCCTTTGATCTGCTCTATGAACTCGTCAGGCTCATACTTTTCACAGAAAGCTTTAATAATGCAGTTAATTGTCAGCCTGTCCAGTATCAATCGTCCGGTCTTCGTACCGGCAAGCAGGTCTTTTATATCATCTAACGTGACTTTTGGCTGATGCAGATAAACCTGGTAGAGGAATTTCGCATACCGGAGGCTTTCTTCATCTGCTGGAACAACCGGTTTATCGCTGTCATAGATTGAGTAAATCTGTAACCTGCAGCCATGCTTTGCACAGGCTGTTACACCATGGAGCGAATGCCACGCTCTGATATAGGGACGTCTCCCGTTTGCCATGTCTTCAGCCAGGCATTCCGGACAGCACCTCAGTACTTTGCAATGATTCTTTTTATTGCCTGGAATCATATGAAAATCTTCCGCCTGCCGGATGACCTGCTCTGCCACAAGAACATTCATGCTTTCATTACGAAACGGCATCATCGTGCTGAATTCTGAGTGCCTCGACATAATCTTTTCCAGCGTCGGAAACTTATCACCTTCATATTTTCTACAGATATTCTCAAGCTCTAACAATTCCGCACTTCCCTCTAAAGTAACAGAGAAAGCCTTTTTTGACATTCCGTTAACTGAAAACAAAGCTTCCAGCCATGACACAATGTTCTCATCCGGATATATCCGAAACCATATTGGAAACCTGTATTTGTTCAATCGTATACACCCCTTTCTTTCATCTCTTTACATACCCATGATTCACCAGATCCTGCAGGATATTTCTTTCTTCCCTGGTAATTGTCCTGCCCTCGAATCCATCTTCGGAAGCGGTCCAGCAGCCTTTCTCATCAACGCCTGCCTTCACAGCATCATAGATTCTTATTCGGATGCTCTTTGGTAATCTCATAATCTTCTCCTTTTTTACAATCCCCGCTTCTCACTGGAAACGGAGGATATTTCCTGCTCATTCATAGCTTTTTTCAAAGCTGTAAGCCCCTGGCTTGTCTCTCTGTCGATCGCAGCGGCATCGCTTTTCCCTTTCTTCGCCTGATTAGCTGTGGCGGTATTTTTACGTTTCACCTTTGCGTTTGCCTTTTTCAATATTTCCATAGCCTTCTGTGCAAGAAACTTCGAAGGGTGATCCAGGATATCCGGTTCCTTATCGATTGCCTGTCTGATTGCGCGGTTAATCTGCGTTTCAGTATAATTTGAAGTGTCGCTGATTGACTGGAAAGCTCTGCTGCGGACCGCTTCTCTTTTCCTGGTCAGTTCGCCCGCTGCCATCATATCGAACAGCCTTCCTTTTTCTTCGTCATTTTCTGCAGCGACCTCTTTAGCCTGCCTTGCATAGAGCTTTGTAATATACTCGTGATACTGTGCATCTTCCGGATCATCAGGATCAGCAAGCAGTTTTCGGAGTGTCTCCATGTCCCTCCCAATCGTTTTCTCGATGAATGGCACATCAATCGGCTCCATGCGCTTCTCGATTACATCCTTCGTCTGTATAGTAATCACGATGTATTTCAGGAGTGCGATATTCCTGGATGAATGGTACATGAGAAGTTCCTCAATTTCTGTTGTGAACGGACTTTCCACGTTCCCGAACTGATATCCCCAAAGTGTCTTGATTGCATTCTCAAACAAACGTACATTATTCTTCGTAACCTCGTCTGCATTGATAATGTTTTTTGCTACGCGCCTGTTAAGCCTGTCATATTCCAGTACTGCTCTATATCCGTCATCGTTACCAATGAGTCCGAACTGCGCCCCGGTTGCCTGTGTGATACTTACAATGTCCTCGATGTTCTTCTTTTTTGGCGAAAAATCAAGGAACTGTACTTCATCTACGATGATGAGTCCGACATGATAGAGTTCGATCCATTTCTTTACAAGCCCTTCTGTTGCAGAGATACTCTTGGCCCCAACGGCCCTTCTTCTATGGTAATCTCCGGTATCCAGAAATCTGTCAAATGCTGCGGCAATGGATTCAAACACGTCTCTGATATCTTTTCTGAGCGCTGTCACCATGACGATGGGGATCTGTACATAGCTGCAGTCCTCAAACTCATGATAGATTACATTAGGATACATGCGACACGCTAAGTTCACAGCCATAGTCTTTCCGCATCCGGTCTTCCCATGAAGCAGAAATCCAATCGGGCTTGGGGCCTCCAGCTTCTGATACAGAACGATAGCACGTCCAAAGCTTCCTTTCCCATACGCTTTCTCATCTTCGTTTGCGGAAATCATGACGTCAGCCCCTTTATATCTGCGGTCCAAAAACTTCCAGATTGTACGGGCTACATCTACATGAATTCCAAGTGGGATCATTGCCATGTCGATGTCTTCTATTGCGGCTAATTTTTCAGCAGTGCTCATTTTTTCTACCTGTTCTCTGTCGTATCCTGGAGGATTCACCATTCCAAGAGCCAGGATATCCCTTACCGAAGGCATCTTCGGCAATGCGCATACATCAGGATTATCTTCATATCCGGCGACTCTGCGGTACTGCGCATCTACCATGCTCCCCGCGGTCAGGTCTACATCATCATAAAGATTTTCATCTTTTCCAAGTTCACGGAATGTTAAATTACATTTCAGTCTCTCCATGTTTTCTTCCTTTCTTATACTTCGTCTTCTATCAGTGCCAAGATACGATTGATTTCTTCTTCTCGGCTGAGTTTTCTGTCTCCCATCGTCCTCCTCATTTCATCTGGGATTCTCAAATGCTCAATCGCTGCCAGCTCTTCCTGCTGCTTTGTTAATGTTTCTTTCTTAGGTTCCGGATCAATGGAACTATAAGAACGTTTCGTAATTCCATCTGGATCTTTTCTCATTTCCTGTTTCTTGGCTGTTTTATCCTCCGGATGCGCTTTGCCGTATTTTTTCTTCTTCTTTGGATTCAGGGCTTTTGCCATTTCTGCCTGTTTCTCTACCGTATCCTGCAAATTCAGTTTCGTGTCCAGATATACCTGTTTTGCTTCTTTCATTACCTTTGAGTCCCTCTTTTTGCGGATACACTCGTCGTATTCGTCCCAGGTTAAGTCTGCGTATGTATACTGCTGTTCAATTTTTTCCGCAAGAGGTACTCTGTGGATCTCTTTCTTATATCTGATATAGACATTCCTGATATCGTCCACATTGTATCTGACCTCAATATCTTCCGGATGTGGTTCATCTTTTAAAATATCCAAGAACCATGGTTCCTGCGAATAAAAACGCAGTTCCGTCTTATAGAAGGTGTACACGATACCTTTCCTGCGGTTCCATGTAAATTTCCTTTTTTCTTCTTCCTTTGCCAGCATTGCAAACAGATAGGCTGGTCTTGTTGCATCATTTACATTGGTTGGATCTCCTGCTCTGCCATGAGCTTTTTCGTATGCAAAAATCCCTTTCGGTGTTGGTGATACATTGTTATCCACATACTTCTTATCAATGAGTCCCTCAAAAACACGGCGGTTATACAGAATCACTGATTGGTAGACCAGTCCTCTTATTTCTTCCAGGGTCAGACATGCAGCCCCTTTCGCCAGGTCACCGCCACGGTATTTGTCTTCTATATATCCGTTATTCTTTAACTGTGCTTTTAAATAGGTCTGAACCAGTCCGTTGAAGGATTCGACAACCCCCTTTAAGGAACCGCATCCGGGTGGAACCGGAGTATTACGGATGCCAAGTTCCCCCATTGCTTTGCTATATGCCTTGGACATATACTCTGAGCCTCGGTCACAACGGATCTCGTTTGGTACGATCATGGACGGCCAGTCTTCCTCATCATAGTCAATGTTATAGCCTTTTGTCTGGTTCTTATGCGGTTCCAGGAGTGACAGAAACACCTGCTGAAAGCCACGCATGCTGTTATTTTCAAGACTTACATATGCACCGATGCAGATTCCGCTCAATACTTCGACCATACAGTATACGACAGCTTTTCCAAGAACAGTTTCTCCATCATTCTGGTCGACTACATAACAGCCAAGCTCCATCTCATCTGCTTCAACAATCTGTCCCAATTCATAGACTCCGGTTTTGCTGTTTCCAACCAGCTGTCTGTCATTGTTCTGTTTGTCTCTCTCATCTTTTCCCTTGCAGGAATAGTCTTCTGTATGCTTTCTGATATAGTTGTAAAGCATCTTGTATGATACTGATCTTTCCTCTTCCGGAAGTGTTACCATCTTGACAGAAGAACCATCTGGTGCCTCGACCGGTTCGCGAAAATACCGGCGCAGAACTGCGTCATATGCCATTCCCGGTTTCCCATACTTTACGAACATCTTAAGACCGTATTTGAGGATTTCGTCAACGTCATTCTTTGGATTCTCGTAGTCTTTTGAATGGGGTACTTTTTTTCTATAATTACCTTTGCGATGGTCAATAAGACTGAATTTATTGCGGCCGGAACGAAGATAGGCCTTTAACATTTCGCGCAACCACCTTCTTGATACCCCAAGAAGAATAGCTTCTGCATCATTATTTCTTTTTGCTTTTTTCACTGAAAAAAGGTTCTCAATTTCAGGCATCTCTTTCTCGATTATATTTTCAAAAACCCTTGCGCGTTCCGTGATTACATTTATTTCCTCCTCTGTGAGTGAAAATGAAGGATTCGGTTCTACATCACATGCACTTACTGTTCCATTTTCAATATCATTAATTAGCGAATCCGTTTTTATTCTAACGATATCGTTTGTTGTCATGCTAATGAGAAGAGTTTCATCAGCATTTACATGAAAGGTTCTCCATTGTAAACCATCTTTTTTATATAAATTTCCTCTTCTTACACAAGGCGAATCTGTCGCTTCTCCCTCAGCTGGAATTGCATCGCCTTCAAGAGTGATAACTTCCAGCGGTTCTATTCTCTCTTTCTTTTCGGATGTTTCGTTATTTCTTAATTCTTCCATCATGTTATCTCCTTTCTGTGATTTCTTCATGAAGGTCACGTGCCACTAATACTCGCTTATACAGCTCATCAACGTCGAAACCAGCACGCTCTACAATCTCATGGAAATCCAAAATCTGTTTATCCATCGGAATATATACATATTTATGTGCAATCAGATATTTCAGTTTCTGTTCTTTGCTGATCACCTTAAATGATTCGTAATAGCTCATGACGCTTTTTACATTCCACACAAGCACCTGATTAATATCTTCGTTCGTTACCAGCTTAAACCTCACTTTCTGAGATTCCCAATAGATCTGTTCTGCTCTCTGACGCATTACCAGATTGTGCAGCCTTGATTCTTTTCCACGGTAGGTACGTTTATTCGGATCAAATGCGCTTCTGTCGTATTTGACTGAGAACGCCGTCTTGCTTCCATCATCGTAATCTACCAGAAAATCCGTGGTCCACCATGGAGCTTTCTTCATCCCAAGTTCTTCTGCAATGGCATTCATCCTATCTGTATCTAAAAGATATTGTTCGCGGATATGTTCCACATTATCCTGCCAGCGGATTGTTTCATACACCGCAACTTCTGTCTGCGACAGGCAGTGGATCAATCTTTCTTCAAAGGGATCCCAGATGACTGATGCTGTACCCCGCCCCTTATATTCTCTGACCAGAATAAATGGGGTATAGTCTTTCCCGTATCCTTGACAACGTCCTTCTTCGATTTTTCGTTTATGTGATTTCAATGATTTCTCCTTCCTGTTTATTTTTGTTTTCGCCTTCGCAATTAATATGCTTGATTTCTCATGTGCTTTTATTTTCACATACAAATAAACGACCATTTTCAAATGATTTTCAGACATGAATTCATCTGCAAATACTGTATTTATGCGGCTTTCTTTTATTTTTTTGAAACTTCTAATTTTCGGACAACATTTTTAAATAATATGATATAATGTGTTGGTTAGTACTAGTAACCATTACAAATGAGAGGAGGCTGTGCCATGAGCGAGTGGTGGTTGTTTCGTAATACGCGAATTGAAAATATAAACGAACAATACGAAATAGCACGCAAGCATTTGCCAGATACAACCCACTGGCTCGGCTCAGAATACAACTACTTCTACATAAAATGTTGTGACGTGACCCATTCCGTCTATTCGGACAGCGACACATTTAAGGGCGATATTTCACCACGTCGCCCTATTCAAAGTGGCGATACGTTATATGTAGCAAATATCTATGTACTTGGCGGCACCTTGCCCAAAATACAAAAAACACTAAAACTCCTTCAAGACAAACAGATCCACCTGCGAATCCCATCGCTTGAATATGACGACAAAGATGATACCCACGATCATGAGCTATTATCCGGAACACTTAGCCAAATCCATAACTATCGTCAGGCGCAGCCTATCGAGCAGCTTCCGGGACGCAGGAAAGCTTCTGGAAGACCGAAACGTCGTATATCACTAATGAGCCTGAACCGCGAAGCATTTGATGCCATAGAACAATACTGCCTACATAAAATCACTGAGCGTCAAGCGACGAAATTACTGGCAGGTAAGCTTCCAGATAAGGGACCGGTTACCCGTTACATCTTTCGAAAACTAGTGGATGAGTATAAAAAACTGTTTCCAAATCCGGGCGAGATCGATGCTGATCAATATAATGTATAAGTACGGTGCTCCGCATCATAGTCCGTCATCACAGGCGCAATATGCCCCGTATCTGGATCGATAAAAATGGCATGTCCCCAAAATTCATTGATGGTCGTGTTAATAAGAAGCGAATAGCCACGTTTCTGGCCATCATCAAGCCATGATCTAAGGATGCCGCCCAACTCAAAGTCTGTTTCCTGATCACAGCAAAATTCCGGTTTCGTAAACAGGCTTACGTATCGAATCTCGCATCGAGTTTTGAAAATAGCCAAATTCCCTTCGTATGTCCTCGGATAAAAAACCAGCTTATCAAGACAACTCCAAAGCTTTGCCCAATTGGCTCCTTTCAGCTTCTCCATCCCGTCACCAATAAGGGCTTCCGCATCCCTAATCAATTCAAGGTAGTTCCTTACTTCTTCGTTAAGTTCCTTGCTCTCAGGGTTTGTGAATTCAATTTTCTCCACGTGTTTCCTCCTTTTTGAATACATAATTTATTTGTGCCTAATTTTGTCCCTATTTTTAGGGATAAATTACTTTGGCATATACTATATGTCAGAATCAGACAACATGTTTTGTTTCTCATACAGCCTCAAACTGAATGTTGTAATTTTGCCTGTAAATCAGCGCTTTTTCCTAATTGCAACTCAAAAGAAATCTTACATACATGTTCTATTTAGGCATAAAAATACCCACAAGCTTATTAGGCCTGTGGGCATTCTTAAATATTCTTATTTGAAAAGTGTGCGCTCTTCTTCCGGTCTACTGAAATATTCCTCAAAATACTTCGATAGAATCTTCTCTGTCGCAATAGTTTTAGACATTCCTGATTCTTCGCAAAACTGTTCCAGCTGATTGCTAATCTCTCTTGCTAGTTTGATATTAAGGATTTTTGCATCTTTTTTCTGTCTTGGCATATTAATCTACCTCCTATAAAAGACTTTCCAAATCCGTAAGAAGCGAGACAATCTGTAAATTATCAAACAACCCGGCAAAATGAAGTTCCTCTTTCAACAGGTCCTGGCAAATTGCCTTAATTCATTTATTTCCCTTTTTTCTATCCCTTATAAAAATCTCTAACGTTAGAAATCTTGATTTTTTGAGTGTTTCGTACTATCAATATTCTGAAAGGAAAAATATTGATATTATTTCAATTTAATTTAAGGTACATCAAATAAACTGTATCCGTTCATATTTCGCCACCCTTTCTTATAACTACTTTCTTTTGGTGCAATAGTATGGGTATTCCCCGTTTTATTGCGTGTGAAAAACAGAAAAGGTACTCAATCTGAGTTCCTATATTCTGTCTTTTTATCTATATTTAGTTAGCTTTCGTTTTTCCACAGCTACTGCACTTGTAGCCTGTCAATTCCTGTTTTGTAGTAGCAGGTGAATCAACAACATATTTTGTTTCGTAGACTGCATCGTGATGCACGGTATTATATCCTGTTACTTCTTCAATCAAAACTGAATGGAAACCTCCTGCTTCATAATTTAAAGCATGCTGTTTATTATGTCCCCACGGATCAGCAGTAATATCTGCTCCACACTGGTTACAGATCGAATGTTCTTTCATCTCTGTAATTGGTACTTGTTCATCCCAAGCATCCTTCACTAAAACCTGTTCGTTGTGTCCTTTTTCTGGTACATTTACAGTTTTGTACTGTGCAACCCAGTTATGTGTATGTTCCGCTGGTTTTGAGCTGTTTGAGTTTGAACCATTGTTATTTGATGGCTTTGAAGAAGAACCTGTATTGTTCTTGTTTGAGCTAGTATTCGTAGTCGAAGCTGTGTTATCCTTCTTTGATTCCGAAGTATTTGATTTATTAGAAGAATCGGCTTTTAAAATGGACCCTGTAAAACGGACACAATAAAAAAAGTACATTAGTACCTAGTCCTGTTTTACAGGGCTTTTATTTTGTGTATTATGATAATTAAAGAAATGATGGTGATTATATGGGAATAAATTATTTCACAGATGAACAGCTAAAGGAATTGAAAAATAATCCATATGTAGTCAAATGTTCTGCTAAAAACATAACGTATGCAGAAGAGTTTAAAGATTTATTTTGGATTGACTATCAAAATGGAATGCCGCCAATTGATATATTTAAAAAATACGGATTTGATCCCTATGCATTAGGTGCTAAGCGGAGATCTAACTTTATACAACGTCTAAAGAAACAAGCTGCAAGAACAGATGGCTTTAAAGATACAAGAAGTACAAATAGTGGTAGACCTCCTGTCAAAGAATTATCTTTAGAAGAGCAACTAGAAAGATTAAAACACAAAAATATGGTTCTCCAACAGGAGAATGATTTTTTAAAAAGAGTGAGATTTATCAACAAAAAGCAAATTGTAAAACAATCGAAGAACAAACAGTGAGAGAAAAATATGAACTTATTGATAGAACGTTAGAATCCAATAAAAATGTTTTAACTGTTTCATATCTATGTCAATCAGCTGGTGTTTCGAGAAGTGGATACTATTCATGGAAGAAAAGAAAAAATGATCCATTATCTGTTTATAACAAGAAAGAAGAACAAGATCGTAAAGACTTTGATCTAATTTTAGAAGCTTATAACTTTAAAGGTTATGACAAGGGTAGGCGTGGTATTCACATGAGACTTCTTCGTATGGGAATTATAATGAATCATAAGAAAATATCAAGGTTGATGGATAAATTCAACCTGTTTTGTCCAATAAGAAAAGCCAATCCTATCAGAAGAATGGCTAAAGCGATGAAAACATCAAATTATACAGATAATATCTTAAACAGACATTTTGATGAATATGGTCCAGGATATGTATTGGAAACGGATATCACATATTTATTTTATGGTGCAAAACATTCAAAAGCATATCTGTCTGTTATAAAGGATGGATTTACAAAACAGATTCTTTCATATGTATTATCACCATCATTAGAGGAAGATTTTGTGCTAAAAACAATAAATCAACTGTTTAAAAAACATAAACATGATATCCATACAGACGCTTTGATTCATAGTGATCAAGGTGCACATTATACAAGTATGAGATTTATTGATCTGCTTAAAAGTCTAGAAATCAGACAATCAATGTCAAGAAGAGGAAATTGTTGGGACAATGCTCCTCAAGAATCATTTTTTGGACATATGAAGGATGAAATAGGTAAATATATAGAAATCATTTCTACATATGATGAATTGGAAAAAGAGATTGATAATTATATGTATTACTACAATAATGAACGTTATCAATATAATCTTGCCAAGTTGTCCCCAAATGAATATCTTGAATATTACAAAACAGGAAATTATCCTTTAAAACATATAATAGAAGAACCTATTGAATATAAGAAAAAATTCAGTCTAGTAAAGCAAAATTTAGACAGAAATTTAACATTCAAAAAATTAACAAGTGTCATCGTTAAAATATCTCATCTCAAACAAACCATTGGATAACTTATTTATATGTTTTAGAATCAAATCAATATCGTCTTTATTCAATGATACATAGCCATGTTCATTCATCTTGGTAAAGATAACAGTTCCGCTAAATGTACTATCACAATCACCCGGATATGATCTATAAATAATAGAAGTATCGTCACCAAAGATGCTCAGATCACTTACAAGAAGATAGATAGAAAGATTATCTTCAAATAGATAGTCACGATAATCAAAAAAGCCAAGTTCCTTTTTTATAAGTTTTATCATTCTTTTTGTTTCTAAAATTTTTAATTCATTATTTTTTATAATTACATATCTGCAATATTCTGACATAAAATATATCCTCCGGTATTTGACACCTAGAGGATATATTTATTTTTATTTAATTTTAAGACCTTTTTTATTTATTGTCCTTGACACAGGGGCCACTTTAATTATAGGATTCTTCCTCTTTTCTTATATTCGTAACAACCTGTTGATAGTGGTAATTTAAAGATAACCAATTTGGATCGTTTAATTTTCACCAAAAATGGTGAATTTACGATTTGAATTGAGTTATCTTTTTTTTGTTTTTGGTTACACTTTCTTTGAAAGGAGGTGAACCAAATGAAAAAGAAATTACAGAAGGTGATAGGTGTTTTAAGTATAATGAAAGATTTTAATATGAAACCAAATTTTAGTGAACTAGAGCGTATGTACGGAATCGATCGTCATACTATTAAAAAGTATTACGAAAATGGTGGCATACCTGAGCGGAAAAAGTTTAAAAAAGTATCTAAATGGGATCCTTTATACGATGTGATTATTTCTTTGACGGATGTACCAGGGTCTTACCTGATGAGTATATTCCAAGTGTTGAATTATGAATATAATGGAAATCTTCCTGGCAACTACAACAGTTTCAAAGCATATGCATATCGTAGAGGAATAAAATGTACTCCTGCAGATCAAACTCCGCATGTCTATTATGAGACTGAACCAGGTGAACAGCTTCAATGTGACTGGAAAGAAGATTTAAAAATACATTCGGTTAATGGTGAGGTTTATGAATTCAATGTATTCTCTGCTACTCTTGGATATTCACGAAAGCATATATTTATTTATTCTGTTGGAAAAACAGAAGATGATTTTATTCGATGCGTGCTTGAAACATTTAGAAGACTGGGTGGTCTGACTCAAATACTCAAGACAGACAATATGACAGCTATTGTATCTCTTAGAAATGGAAATCGTAAAATCCATAGTCGTGTACAGTCTTTCTTCAATGATCTGGGTGTAAAACTGGAATTATGTGAATGCAGAACTCCAGAAACAAAGGGCAAATGTGAATCCTCTAACCGATTTGTCAACTGGCTCGTATCATTTGATCATAGAATCAAAAATGAGCAGGAACTTATCCATATCATTGAAAACCAGATCACATCTGAGTGCAATAAGGAAATCAACCGGCGTACAAAAGTACCGCCTGCCAAGCTGTTTCTTAAGGAAAAGGAATTCCTTAAACCGTTTGGAAACAATTTGAATATGGATACGTATCTACGTGAACATAGACGTGTGAAAGTACCGAGCACGCTCTTAGTTTCATATAATGGAAAACAATATTCAGTACCAACAAAATATATGGGAAAAGTTGTGGATATATACGCCGTAGGAAGCGAAGTCTATATATACCACAACTCACAATTAATTACAGTACATACAGTTACAGAATGCAAGCTAAATTATAAACATGAACATTATATCGATGCATTGAGCAGACGCTTAAGGACTACACAGGACGATATTGAAGAACTGGCCATGAGAAATCTGGAAAGGCTGGAAAATTTAGGAGGCGATTAAAATGATCAAATATAAATGTCGTTATATGTATGATGAATGGAATTGTATAGTCAAATGTATTGAAAAGAAAATGGAATACACTGTATTAGAATTCTACAGTCAATATTTCAATATTAAAATGCATCTTGGCAACATTGACAACGAATTCTGGTGTTTCTTTCCTGAATATAACATGTTTACTGAATTATTATCACCAATAGATCTTTATAAAAATATTGATATATTGGACGAATTATTCAAAAACCCTTATGAAAGTATGACAGTTGCGAAGGGCATTAAAAAATATTTTGAAACGCAATTGGAAGAAGATACTGTAGAAAGCCATATCGAAAAACTAAAAGGACATGTTTACACAAATAAAATAAAAGTTGTTCTTTATGATGAAGAAAGAGATGTCTATCATCTCATCTATAAGATAAACAGATCCAAGAATGAATGTACGATGGCTTCATATCGAGGAACAAGTCCAAATAATTATGAAGTATGTCTGCCATTTATTGATTCACTGGATCATCATTTTGGACATTGCCGAATATTAAATGATCATAAATATCTCAACAAAGATATACGTGATATCGAACGCATTTTTTTAAATGAATTTAAAAACGAGGTAGTCAGTTAATGACTGCCTCAATTAAAGGGAGAAAAATATGACAACAAATTATATAAAGCTTTCAAACAATTTAGAAAGTCTTAAATTATTCACAATAAAAGAAAACCTGCCAAACTATATCGATATGATCAATTCAGGTGAAAAATCAACTGTTGATGCACTATATGAATTAACAGAAAAAGAAATGGATCTAAAAGAAAAAAGAGCCATCAAAGCCTGTGTGCACACAGCCGGATTTCCATTCGAGAAAACAATCAATGACTTTGATTTTTCATTCCAGCCAAGTATCAATAAAAATGAAATAGAAGACTACACGTCATTGAGATTTATGGAAAACAATGAAAATATCCTTTTTATAGGAAGCTCAGGAACCGGAAAAACACATTTAGCAACTTCAATAGGCATTGAAGCAGCAAAGCATAGAAAAAGTGTATATTTCATCACATGCCAGGAATTGATGCTTCAATTGAAACGTGCTGAATCTGAGAACAGACTGGATCAAAGACTTAAGTTTTTTACACGCCAGAAACTGCTGATAATAGATGAGATTGGATATATCAATCTAGACAAAGAAGATGCGAATCTGTTTTTCCAGTTAATATCAAGGCGATATGAACAACGATCAACTATAATCACAACAAATAAAAATCTATCTAAATGGTCAACTATATTCGGAGATCCCGTAATAGCAAATGCGATACTTGATCGACTACTGCATCATTCACATATAGTCAGTATAGTAGGTCCATCATACAGAATAAAAGACGTAATGGATTCATTTGAAAACTAAATAATGCGATCCAAATTGGTGAAAATTAAACGATCCATTTTGGTGAATTTTATCTTGACATTATCAGTGATTAGTGCTTTTTGCATTTTTCTATAATAATCAATGTTACTTTTAGTATTTCTACTATGGCAAATAACACAAAAGCAACATCAATATGTAGATATATATACATAAGCTTTCCTCCTGTAAAAAAATAGAAGGATCTACTTACCTGGAATTCAAGATTCAAGGCTTCAAAACTCCTTAACAAGAGGTAACCACCAACCACATCCAGTAGCCAATTTCAATTATAAAACTTCAATGTGAAAACATTATTAATTCCTATAAATTTGTTGATTATTTGACAGTTTGGCAAAAGAAAAGCGAGCATTTGTTCTTTATGTAAAGATGAAATGCTCGTTTTTAGGTATTTTAAAATGTTGTATGGGATTATAATATGTCTTTTAATTTTTTGATTAATCCTAAATCTGCAGGTAGCCAATCTACTAAGTCTAATGTTTCTTTAGTAAGCCATTTGGCAGATTCGTGTTCTAATAGTGTTAGCTTTCCTTCAAGAATTGTACAAATGAAACATTCCATGGATAGGTGGAAGTTTGGATAGTCGTATTCGACTGTATCAAAGTATTCTTGTACTTGAATAGTTGTATCTAATTCTTCTTTAATTTCACGAACAATAGCTTGTCTACTTGTTTCATTGGGTTCTACTTTTCCTCCTGGAAATTCCCATCCGTCTTTGAATTCGCCATAACCTCTTTGGGTGGCGAATATTTTATTACCATCTTTAATAATGGCGGCTACTACGTGTATTGTTTTCAAAAAATCACTCCTCTACAATATATCGATAAATGTCTTCTCTTACGGGTGTATCCAATTGCCATAAGATTTCGACGGCTGTTTTTTGTGTGTTTGGCATCATAAACTGTTTTGTCTTATCAATTTCTGCTTGCATGTTACCTAAATAATAGAATTCTTTACTTGTTTTATCATCTTTGTTTTTTCGCACAAACAAATGAACTTCAATACCTCTATCTTTGGCATATAAGAAGTTTTGTACGTCATCACTACTAGTGGTTCTTCCGGATTTGGATATCGCAATCAATTGACTTTCATTGATAAAATGATCTTCATATTTGATTGTATCTTGAATGTCATTTGCCTTGTCATAATTGATAAAGACAGGGAATGTTTTGGTTGTTTGATCATATTTGTATCCGCCAATATTTAATGGAACTTCATTGTGTTGCCAATTTAATAAGCGACAGGCATCTTCGTATGTATATTTTTGATAAAGAACAAAGTTTGTATCTTTATATGTATTCTTATAATGTTTATTATATTGATCCAATGCATATTCAATGATTTCTTTTACCATGGATTTGAATTCGTCATTTTCTAGACATGTCTTAAATGGTTTTGAAATTTTCGTATCTTCAATAAAAATACAATCTTTAAACGTATTTTTTCCAGAACCAGTAGGGAATTCATTGGTGAAGATGTTTAATACATTTGTATGTGATATGTCATTTGAGAAAGTATATTCTTGATCATTGATTAAATCTTTTAGTGTTTCAAGCTCTATCTTTCTTTTTCCATTGGCTAGTTTTGTACAAATAAATTTAATAAAACTTTCTTCAAGTCCATTCAATCTTATTTTATAATCCTTTTCATATTTCTTTAAAAAGGCGTAGTAAGATCCTAATGATTTGTTGTCGAAAATTCTTTGTACGTCAATTTCTCCATAAGTTTCAAAATCCATTAAGGTAGGTATTCTTCCAAGTTTATTCTTTAGATTTTTATAACTGTCCTTAATGAGTTTGATATCCGCAAAGTTAGCTGTATCAATGGAAGCGAATATTTGTTTCTTACTGATTTCATCAAAGTGAATTGTACTTGATCCAGGAATGATTCTTTCACCTTCTAATACATAGCGTCTTATGTTGTCTTTATTGTAAGAACGATCTCCAGATAGGGCGATTGGAATCATAAAGTTATTTTTGTAGTTTCCAATGAAGTCTAGAATGACAACATATTCTTTGTCTTTTGATTTTCTTAGGCCTCGACCTAATTGTTGGACAAAGACAATGGGCGATTGTGTGGGTCTTAATAGTACAACTTGATTGATTTCAGGAATGTCGACACCTTCATTAAAAATATCTACAGTTAAAATGTATTGTAGATAGTCACTTCTTGTATCGGATACTAAGCGATCAATCACATCTTCTCTTTTTTCTTGAGAATCCTCTCCACTTAAAGCGATGGTTCGATACCCTCTTAGATTTAATCTTTCACTAAGGGCAGCCGCTTCTTTCTTGGAACTGCAAAACATGAGCCCTTTGACTCTTTCTCCACTGTATCCATAGTAATTGGTTTGTTCGATAATGTAGTCGACTCTTTGGTTGGATGTAAGGTAGTTGAAGTCGGTAAAGTCGGTTTCGTTTCCGTCTGTTAAGAAGTCGGTAATACCAAAATAGTGGAATGGACATAATAAGTTTTCTTCTAATGCTTGTTGAAGACGAATCTCATAGGCAATATTATGGTCGAAGGCTGCATATACATCAAAGTCATCCGTTCTTTCTGGGCTGGCACTCATTCCTAGCCAGAATTTTGGTTTAAAGTAGTCCATGATTTCTTGGTAGCTTTTAGCTCCAATGCGATGGGCTTCATCAATGATGATCGTATCAAATGTATTTGGATCAAAACTAGAATACACTTCCTTTTTAGACATTGTCTGCATGGTAGCGAATAAGTAGTCTACATTAGTATCTTTACTATTTCCGGATAATAGTCCAAATGTTTTTGTGTTGCCAAATACATTTTTATAGCTTTGAAGAGCTTGTTTGGCAATCTGCTCTCTATGTACAAGGAATAAGGCTCGTTTTGGGTTTTGGTCTTGTAGCGCAAATGCTGAGGCGTACGTCTTGCCTGTTCCCGTTGCACTGATTAGAAGAGCTTTGGTTTCATTGGAATTACGGATATTTCTAAGACTTGAAATAAAAGCCTGTTGCATAGAATTTGGAATCAGGTGTTTAGAAGGTAATTTAATTTCTTCTTTTTGTTTTACCTTTTTATATTCTTCATAATGCACTCTATATGCGCCGATAAATTCATTATAGGAATATGTATTTGGATGATTCCATAATTCTTCAAATTCATCTAACATTTCAGAAACGAATTCTCCGGATTTTGTGGACACAATTTTTGTGTTCCATTCTCGATTTGTAGTAAGTGCTGTATTTGTCATATTACTAGAACCCACAAGGATCTTGTAGATTTCATCGGATTGAAAGATATATCCCTTGGTATGAAAACCATTCTTTGAGTCTGGCACTAGATACATCTTAAGTTCAATATTGGAAAATGTAGCTAGTTTGTCTAAGGCTTTTGGATCACTAAAAGCTAAATAGTCCGTTGTTAGAATTTTACCTTTGATGCCTTTATCTTCTAAAGTACGAAGCGTTTGAAGTAAGGGGGTAATTCCTCCCATGGTAATGAAGGCTACACTGATTAAAAAAGAGTCGCAGTGTAATAGTTCATCTTCAATAGTGCTTAGTACTTTTCTTCCATTCTTATAGTCGTTTGAAATAAATTGAGGTCGATATAATACGTTGGAAGATATATTTTTGTCTAAAAATGCGGTAGATAGGCCGCTCTGTATATTTTGATAGTTCATACCTAACATTATACCAGCATTAAAATGAAATCATAGATCGAAAAGGTTATAATAATTAGTAGAAAGATTTGTATGAAGCAGGGTATATTGAATGGAAAATATAATAATTTCAAAAGAGTTTCTAGATTGGTATGAATATTATAATAAGTGTAAAGAAAAGTATTCAGGGTTAGTAAGTGGAGTTGAAAATAAATTGATTTGTGGTAAATATAATGAGATTCAAATCCCCTTTTCAAATATGAATACATCCAATTTAAGTCGTGATATTTCCAATCTAGAAAAGATTCAAGTGCTTATGATGCAGGGGAGTACAAGTCAGATTAATGTAGAAATTGAACTTGTGAAAGAGAAGATGTTTGAGTCTTGTCAGAATGTGAACTTTGGCATATTGTGCAATCCTTTGGCAAGTATGCTTTATCGTATGATTTTGGATTCAAGTAAAATAAAGAAACATATTGATGATGTTTCTAAACAATGTAAAGAAAATGATTTTTATATTTCTGTATTTATTCCTGTTTATTTAAGACATTTTTATGCCTCAATTTGCGAAGAGTGTATAAAGGGATATAGTTCATATGGTTTTATGGAGTTACTAAATTCTTTAATTGACGAAGGTAAGTTTAGTGAAGCTTGTAGTTTTTGTCCGATATATGAAGAAATTTATATTCAGGCTAATAAAAAGGGTTTACTAACTAAAGAGTTAATACAGGTAATGCAGCAGTATGGTGTGGATGTACCTATTACTGAGAAGAAGGAAACAAAGCTGCCTGATTTACCTAAAAAAGCAGAGAGAAAGAAGTCTAAGAAATTAGATATAGAAACACGTAAGAAAATCGTTGGTGATGGAGTTAAGAAAATCTTGGATATGAGTGATGATGAACTGATTCGAAAATATGATGGTAAATCAGAGGATGAAGTTCAAAAAATGCTTTATGAAGAGCCTTGGTGTGAGGATGATTATTTTGATGATGATCTACTTGCGTTTCTTAGTGTATTAACATGTATGAGTATTGATTTTGAGGATGCCTTTATTCATTGGCTGGCTCATTTTATATTTAGAAGATTGCTTGATATACATCAGAAAGTGATGGTTGAACCACCTAAAATGGTGAAGGCCACACCACCTAAAGTACAATCACCTAAGATTCGTAGTGAACATGTGAGGCAATCTTCTAGAAAGCCAAATCAAGCTAGAGCTTCAGTAGCTATTAAACAGGATAAGACATCAAATGGTAAGGGTGGAATTATTTTCTTGATCATTATTGGACTTTTATTTGGATATGGCTATATGTCTTTGAAAAAGGAAGAGGCAGAATGGGATATGGCACAGAAGCAGTATCGTATTGAGAGTAGGCGAAAATCTGAACAAAATGAGTTTAAGGTAAGGGAAGAGAAGCGTAAAAAGAAAGAGGAGCAAAGTTCAAACTCATCATCTTCTTCGTCTTCATCTTATGATGAAGGTAGTGATGATGCGTATTCTGGTGATTATGATGAGGATCGTTATGATAATGATGAAAGTTATCGTGATGGTGTAGATGATATGTTGGATGAACTGGGAGAATAAAGAAAAATACAGTGAAAGAATCGTTGAATATTTGTATACTTACGAGTATACAAATATATTAACAAATGATGATATATTGGGGCATCTGTTTAATGCAGGTGCTTTTTTTAATAAAAATTAGAAAACGCTTACAAAAAGATGTTGCATTCTATTTGAATAACTGGTATATTAATGGCATACAAATGGTACGTAAATACAAACCAGTGCCCGGGGTTTATGTGTACCTACAAGGAGGAAAACATGACTGTTAGTGAAAGAGTAGAATTAGTTAAATTTGATGAACCAAAATATTTGGAAGATGGAAAAGCTGTTGTTGGTCAGCGTAAAGAGGCTGAAGATTTAGCAAAAGTTATTCATGATCAAGGTTATTCAAATATTTTCTTATTAGGTATTGGCGGTACTGAGTTTGAATTTGGTCACTATGAATATTTAATGTCAAGAATGTCAGATGTTGATGTTTATGCAGTGAATGCTGCTGACGTAAACACTGTTCGTCCTAAGAAATTAAATAAAGATTCATTAGTTATTACTGCAAGTTCTTCTGGTGATACAGTTGAAATCGTTCAAGCTGCTAAATGGATGAAAGAAGAAGGAATTCGTATTGTTGCGTTTACTGATAAAAAAAGTAAATTGGGACAAATGTTAGACTATGTAGTTCATGCACCAGTTGTTACTGGATATTGCGAACACTCATATGTATTACAAGCATTCTTTATCTATAAATTATTGAACTTACGTGGGGATTTCGATGCTTATGATCGTTTTGCAGACCAATTATCTGAATATATCTTTGAAGACTTATTAGCAATTAAGAAAAAATTTGAACCAATCGGATTGAAGATGGCTTCTGAATTATATGATGCTGAATACACAATCTTTACAGGTTCTGGTGCTCTTTGGGGAGAAACACTATTATTCTCTATGTG
>OIZL01000729.1_pt1 | contig 22016 bp, 20 predicted proteins | sample 1588541 | NCBI WGS metagenome assembly OIZL01 (sample SAMN03283285) | human gut metagenome | biome: human-associated habitat; material: feces | host: Homo sapiens | place: Peru | collected 2012 | reverse complement strand
CCAGGCAAATGTGAAATAAGTGATATTTTAGCTAGGAGAAGTAAGCATTTGACTTGTATTGAGATTGATGAGTCTTTAGAACATTATATTAATGTATTAAAAGATAAACATAGAAATGTAGATGTTATATATGGTAATGCATTAACTGAATATATTCCTGATTGTAATAAAATAGTTTCTGCTTTACCTTATTATATAACTGAACCATTTATTGAAAAATTATTACGTTGTAATTTTGATAGTGCAATTTTGATAGTTGGTAAAAAGTTTGCTGATGCGGTTAATGAAAAGAAGTCTACTAAATTAGCACTTTTAACTAATTCATTTTTTAAGGTTACTAAAATGATGGATATACCACCAGAAGCATTTAATCCTAAACCTAGAGTTATGTCATCTATAATAAAATTAGTTCCTATAAAAAGAGACGAATTAAATAATAATTTTAAAATGTTTATATTTAGAGAATTATTCTTTCATAGAGATAGAAAACTTAAGAATGATTTAATGGAATCATTAATTGAATTTTCTAAAGTACATGGTGTTAAACTAACAAAAAAAGAAAGTAAAAAGATAATTCAAGATTATAATATACCTGCTGAAACATTAGATAAAATGATAGAAAACTTATCAAATGATGAATATGAATATTTATATGGAGTTTTGGAATGAAAAAAGTAATGATAGCTTGTTCTACATGTTTTTATGAGTATAAGTTATTAATTGCCATTTAAACAAACTAAAAGAAGAAATTTAATTCTTCTTTTTTAATTTAACATATTTCTTATTTCTAATGATGTTTTTGGTTCGATGCAAAATTTTAACACTTCGTTTTTGCTATCTTTTATTATTATTTTTTGTTGTCCACTTTGTTGTCCACTTTGTTGTCCACTTACCAATTTATTCCTAAATATTACTTTAAAACTTCCCTTTTCCTCATAAAATTCTGGTTCTAATAAACTATAATTTTTCATTTCTCTTTTCATCGTTGGAATACTGGAATGTCTATTTTCAATTATAGAACTTTTTTTATTCCAAAATCTTAACTTATGTTAGACTTTTTTGTTGGTCTAATATCTTTAAAGATATGATCATTATAACTTTGTAAAGCATAAATCTCCTTTCAACAAATTTATTAGTTTTGTAGAATGTTTTATTTTTTAATTATTCCAATAATTTATTATACTATAATTATCTTTTTTTATTGCTACTTTGTGTGTAATTATTACTATCTCTTAACATATATAATTTTAATCTAAGTTCATTAATAATAATCTGTATTTTTTTCAAAGTTAAACTTTGATAAGTATTACCTAAATATTTAACATAAGTACTAATTATCATTAATTTTAATCTTTCTGCTTCTACTAAAGATTTTTTTATGGTATCTCCTGCATCACTACTATCTTCATCTAAATTATCTAATATATTTAATAAATAAATTATCTTTTTTTCTATTTTTTTCTTTATTATTTTTTCTGCTAAAGTAGGAGATGCAAAAACTATCTTAGTAACTTCTATAGCATCTTCTTTTTTAGTTTTAGGCTTTATTTTATAACCATCGATATTCTTATATTCAATGTATATTGTTTCTTTAGTATTTTTATCTTTTGCTAAGAAAAAGTTTTTGTTTTCTCCCATTTTAACCACCTTTGCTTATTTAATAATTTTTATTTATTTCATTAAATTTATTAGTTTTTTTTATTTGTTCATTATATCTATATTCATTTATATTTTTATGATGTCCACTTAATAATACATCAGGTACTTTTAATCCATTATAATCAACAGGATATGTATAATTAGGATAATCCATTAAATTGTTGTTAAAACTTTCATTTTGAAGTGATTCTTGACTAATAACACCATCAAGTAATCTGACTACAGAATCAGTAATTACCATACTTGGTAATTCTCCTCCGGTTAGAATGTATTTACCAATGCTGATTTCATAATCGACAATAGTTCTTATTCTTTCGTCAAATCCTTCGTAGTGGCCACATATAATTATTAAATGTTTAAATTTAGATAAATTAGTAGATAGTTCTTGATTAAGTATTTTACCATCAGGCACTGTTAGGATAACTTTAGTATCACTATCTTTTAAACTATTTACAGCATCAAATATTGGTTGACACATAAGCACCATGCCCGCTCCTCCTCCAAAAGGATAATCATCTACTTTATTATTTTTTTGTTTAGAATAATCTCTTATATTATGAATATTAATTACTACTTTATTATTATTAATAGCTCTTTTTATAATTGATTCATTTAGGAAACCATCGAACATTGAAGGAAACAATGTTAAAATATCTATCTTCATTATATCAAACCTTCTATATTTTTATATGTTATTTCTTTTTTATCTAAGTTGATATTTTCTATTAAATTGTTATTATATGGTAATAATATCTCTTTTTCTTTATTTTTAACAATAATTATTTTATTATTATTATGATTTTCAAAAGAAGATAATTTACCTATAATGTTATTATTTATTATAATATTAAAATCTAATAAATCACATTCTAAGTATTCATTATCATTTAATTTTAAGTCTAATCTATTTATATAAACTAAACTACCTTTATATTTTAAGACTTCATTTATGTTATTATAATTTTTTAATGTAATCATATCAAATATTTTATGATGTCTGTATGTGTTAATTACTTCATTTATTTTATCTTTGCCTATATATATATTAAAATTATTTTTAAATACTCTATCTTTATAAGGAAAATCACTTATTATTCTTAATTCACCTTTAATACCATGGGTATTAACTATTTTACCTATTAATATGTAATTCATTTGTTTAACTCATACATTAAGATGCTAGCAGAAACACCAACATTTAAACTTTCACATTTATTGTTCATTTTAATATATATATAATCATCACATAGATTATCTAAATCTCTATTCATTCCTCTTGTTTCATTACCCATGATTAATGCTATTTTATTAATATTACGATATTTTGTTATATCTTTACCATTTGTTACTTTTGTTCCTAATATAAAATATTTTTCTTCTTTTAGTTTGGGAATGATGTTTAATAAATTATCTCTTATAATATTTATATTAAATAGCATTCCTTCCGTTGCTCTAATAACTTTAGGGTTATATAAATCAGTAGTGTTATTTGATAGGATTACAGTATCAAAATTAAATGCGACCGCACTTCTAATAATAGTACCTAAATTCCCTGGATCAGTAATATCATCTAATATGATAACTTTATTACCTATTTTTTTATCTTCTTTTTTTATTACTTCAGCCATTATTTTAGGTGGTGTATCTGTTAAAGATATCTTTTTCATTACATCATATGATACTTTTATGGTATCTACATTATCTATATTATCTAATTTATAATCTTCTAATATTATTAATAGTTTAACTAAATTTTTTTTATAAGCTTCTTCTACTAAGTGTTTGCCTTCAACAAGAAAAGTATCACTACGATATTTTTTTTGGTTAAGTTTAGTTAAATATTTGATTTTTTCATTATTTAAGGAAGTTATTATCATAATTATGCTCCTTTTTTATGTTATTATCTTTATACATAAGATCTTCTTTGTCATTACTTGAATTTATTGTATCATAATTTTATAGAAAAATATAGTTTTTTCCTTATTTTAAAAAAAAATACTTAGAATTACTAAGTAATATTATTTTTTTAGATATTAGATATTACAGCATACTAAAAAACACGGTAATATCTTAGTACGTGTTTTATTTTTTCTATTTTAATCTTTTAATGTCCCAATTGGTACAACTAAAACTCCACTTTCTTTTTCATATGCCATAGTTGTACCAGTTATAATCATTAAAAATTCAGGACTGCCTAATTTAGGTTGATTTGTTTCGATTAGGGACTTTAATTTTAATAAATGTTGTTCTGCCTCATCAATATTAGTACTACCTAATTTTACTTCTATTAAGGCATATTTGCCATTGTGAAGATGTATGATATTATCACATTCTAATCCATATCTATCACGATAGTGGTTTAAATGCCCATTTATAGCATTTGAGTAAACACTTAAATCTCTTGTTACTAAATTTTCGAATAATAATCCGTATGTATTGTAATCCATCATTAATTCTTTAGGACTACAATCTAGTACTGCAGTTGCTAATGAAGGGTCAACAAAGCTTTTTTTTGTGGATGTTCTTATTGCTGTTTGACTTCTAATATTTGGATTCCATGCTTCTATTTCATCAATTATAAATAGTTTTTTAAATTGATTTAGATAATCATATATAGTATTATCGCTTACTGTAGCAAAATTTGCCTTAACATCATCAATTAAAGCCTTATCTGAGTCTATTGTTGATACTTGTCTAGCATATGATTTTAATATAATTCTAGCTAATTCTGGATTTCTTTCTACACCATCAACACGGCTAATATCACTTTCTACTAACATATCAATGTAACTCTGTGATATTTTTAAAGCCGTTTTTATATTTAAATCAATTGAACTAGGCCATCCTCCTCGACAAATAAGATATGCTATCTTTTCATAATCTAAATCAGTTGTAATACCATCTATCTTTGCTTTATGTAAAAATAAATCATTTAAAGATATTTTCCCATTGGAATCTCCCGATTCATATAAACTCATAGGTTTCATTTTAACAATTGAAAATCTACCTACACCAGGATGCATTGTATCGTCCTTATAAGGAGTTGCTGATCCAGTTAATATATATTGTCCTGGTTTATTTATTTTATCTACTGAATATCTTACTGCATTCCATAATTTGGGAGCAATTTGCCATTCATCTATTAATCTGGGTTTATCACCCTCTAATAGTAATGATGGTTTAGTATTTGCAATAGATTTGTAATTGTCTTCTGTATCGGGATTTTGCATTTCTAAAACACTTTTAGAAAATTTTTTGGCGGTGGTCGTTTTTCCACACCACTTGCACCCTTTAATTAAAATAGCACCAGTAACTTGTAGTTTTTCTTCTATCTCTTTATCAATAATTCTACTTATATATTTCATAATATCCTCCTCTTTATATATTATATAATAACATATTTTTAACTTTTTTGCAATATGTATTTCAGTATTTTGTGGTTTTTCATTTCAGTATTTTGTGGTTTTTTATTTCAGTATTTTGTGGTATTTTAATTTTAAAAAACTAGAGTTTGCTCTCTAGTTTACTTTTTTCATTTCCTGTCATGGTTGGAATCACCAGCTTTTTTATTATATAAGTAATAAATATTATATATTCTTTCTAATATATCACTCATGTAATTAATATACTACTATTATCTTTTGTTGTCAAGAATATTTTTATGTTTTTATTTTGTTCTTATATGTATATGTTATGCTCTTAATTATATAAAATTACAATAAGTATATTAAATTGTTAATATAGGCTTATTATTATTTTTTTCTTATGAATTAAAATGCGAACAGCAAATAACATATAATGTTATTTATTTTTTAAGATAATATTTTCATAGGCTATTTTTAGATATTTAATTAAATATTTATCTATTATAAAATATAATATAATCATTAATAATATATATATATTGTATTTAGGTAATAACAATATTTTATAGAATATTAAAAGTGATAGGATGAATGTTATTCCACATATGCTAAGTAAGATTTTGGCTATTTTAGTAGAATTTTTGCTGATATTATTTATTATTATTAAATTAATTATACCTGTTGATGCCACAAGTGCCATTTTATAATTTTCTATATTTAGATGGAATATTTTTGTTACTAGTAGTAATAATAATACATTAATACATACTGTTATACCAGATGGTATTGAGTATGCTAAGACTTTATTGAGATTATCTTTATCTACTTTCTCATTATTTGGTTCTAATGCTAAAATAAATGATGGTAGTCCTACGCATAAACTTCCTATTAGGGTTAATTGAATTGGGTAAAACGGGTAATTAAATGATAATAATATCGATAATACTGTTAGTAAAAATGAATAAGTGGTTTTTACTAGATACAGGCTAGATACTTTTAACATATTGTTTATTACTCTTCTACCTTCATTTACGATGTCTGGTAGTTTAGTAAAATCTGAGTCGATTAATACTATTTGGGAAACATTTTTGGCCGCCTGTATACCTGAATTCAGGGCAATGGAACAGTCTGCTTCTTTTAGGGCTAATATGTCGTTTACTCCATCTCCTATCATTCCAATGCTTTTATCTTCTTTTAATATTTTGATGATTTGTTGTTTTTGATATGGTGTTACTCTACCAAAAATATGATTGTTTTTAACTATTTCTTTTATTTTGTAATAGTCATCAGGTAAGGTGGAACAATCTATATATTTGTCATAATGTGCATAGTTGATTTGCTTCATTATTTTGGATACTGTTACGGGGTTATCACCTGATAATATTTTGATGTCGACTCCTTGCTTTTGAAAGTATGTAAGTGTATTTTCAACGTTTTTTCTAATGTTATCTTTTAGTATTATGAAGGCTATTACTGTTCTTTCTTTTGGTAAATTGTTGTTGGATGCTGTTTCGTTTGAATGCATTAGGGTGAGGATGCGATAGCCTTTTTCATAGTATTTATCAGTATATTTATGGTATTTTTGTGGTGTTTGGCAAATATATTCTAGGGCACCTAGGATAAAGGTGTTTTCTTTTTCAAAGGTTACCATTTTCCATTTGCGGTATGAAGAGAATGGTACTTTTTTTAACACTTTATAATTTTTTGTTTTGGTAAAGTATTTGTCTAGGGCTTTGTCGGTTTCGTTAATGTTTGTGCTGTCCATATTTTTGATGATGTTGTTTATTTCGTATTTTTTGTCTAGAGTGATTACTTCAACGACACTGAAGGTTGAATCGGTGATGGTTCCTGTTTTGTCTAGGCATAATGTGTCTATGCTCGCTAAAGTTTCAATGCCGGTTAGTTTTTGGATGATAACATTCTTTTTGGCCATTTTTATGGTGCCGACTGATGATGTTATGCTGGTTAGGAGAATTAGTCCTGATGGAATCATGCCTATTACTCCTGCCACTGTTGATAAGATGGCTTGATTTAATGATGTGTGATTAAAGTAATAGGAAGATATGAATAAAAGAATCATTGAGGGAATGATAATTATCATGATTAGCTTGAGTATTTTGTTTAGGTTTTTTCTTAAGAATGTTTCGTTTGTTTTGATGCTTTTGGTGTTTTCGACTAGTTTGGATGCATAGGTATCACTGCCTAAGGCAATGACTTTACAGGTAATGGTGCCTGATACGATGATGGTGCCTGAATATATTTTATCGTCTTTTTTCTTTATTATGTTGGTGGATTCTCCGGTGATAATGGATTCGTCTACTTCGCATAAATCACTGGTTATGACCGTGGCATCAACGATTGCTTGTTCTCCTTGTTTTAAGACAATGATATCATCGATAACAATATCTTTTTCGTCGATTTGTATTTTTTTACCTTCTCTTATTACGGTTACTTTGTCTTGGATGGTTAGTTTTAGGTTGTCAATAATTTTTTTTGAAGTGATTTCTTGGTGGATAGCAATGATGGTGTTGATTACAATGACAAAGATGAATAATAGGTTGGTATATTCGCCTGTAAATATTACTAGGATGGCTAAGAAGATGTTGATTAGGTTAAATAAGGTGAATATGTTGCTTATAATAATGTTTTTTATGGTATTTGAGTAGTTATTATCTAAATTGTTGTTTTTTTTGTTTTTTAATCTTGTTTGTACTTCTTGGTTGGTAAGTCCTTTCATAAGTGCCTCCTAAAAAAAGGCTAAGCTAGCCTTGATGATTTATCTTCTGTTCCAAGATGCTCCAATGTGAGTTAAACTTGGGAAGATTTCTTTTGGATTTATTGTATAGTTACTTGCTCCAGCAACGCGATGTCCTTCAACAAGTTGAAAATGCAAGTGGGCTCCACAGGAACATTTATCGTATCCTTTACCTGTTTTCTTCCATGGGCAATATATAGGGTTTGGCGAGGTTGTTGTATCTCCACCACCAGATAAGCCTATTACGGTTTCCGATGTAACTGTTTGACCGACTGAAACATTTACAGATAATAAGTGTAAATACATTGTGGTATAAGGTTTGCCTTTGACATTGTGATAGATGTATACTTGGTTTCCGCCACATGTTGACTTATATCTAATGTAGGCTACTTTTCCTGCGGCTGATGCATATACTTTGGTTCCTTCGGCTACACCATAGTCTTGGCCGTAGTGGAAGTCGCCTAAACTTCTACCTCCATATAGGCTACTTACTCTACCACTTACTAGAGGGTATCTAAATGATGAGGCATATGCGATAGATACGCAGGAATTGATGTCTTGATACAATGAGCAACCTAAGGTGTTTTTGTAATAATTTATTTCGTCTTGTAATATTTTGATGTCTTCTTCTACTGATGTTACACCTTCTGTAAATCCTACTAATTTGCTTCCTAAAGATATTTTTTTGCTAGATAGTTCACTGATTTGATTTTGTAGTTTTTTCTCTTTTTCGGCTAAGTCAACTTTGCTTTTTTCTAACTTTTTAATTAGTTCTTCTAGGTCGGTCATTACTTTATTGTTATAGCTAGATATTTGGTTGACAACTGAATATCTGTATATTAATTCAGTGTATGAATCAGCTTCCATAATATATTCTAGGTAAACATTCTCTCCGTTAGATTTTTGTAAGAATTTAAGTAACTCTTTGGTTTCATTTTTCTTGTTTTTGATGTCTTCTGTTGATTTTTCGATGTCTTCATTTGCTTTTTTTACTTCATTTCTGGTGTTTTCTATTGCAACAGAATTGTTATAAATGCTTTTTTCGACGTTTTTTATTTCTTGTTCTGTCATTTTTTTGTTATTGTCGGCGATTCTCTTTTGATTTTTTAAGTTTTCTAATTCTTTATACATATCGTTAAGTGTTTTTGCATTTACATTCACAAATGGTACAATCAATAGAGAAATCATAAAGACAATATAGATTATATTTTTGAATTTCTTTTTCATTTAATTCCCTACCTTCATAAGCATTATATCACATTATTTAAAAAAAAGCAAAAAAAAAAGAAAATAAGAATGTATTGCTTGACACGTTCCCTTATCTTATAAAGGCTAAATAGATTATAAAGGTTAGATATATTGCTAGTAAGATGATACCATGAATATTATCTCCTTTGCTTTCTTTATTGTTTATTCCTACTGCGACTGAGGCTAGTATTCCACCAATTAATCCTCCTATGTGGGCTGCATTATCAATGCCTTCGGCAATGAAACCGAATATTAAATTAATTATTATGAGTGGTAATATTTGACTTCTAATGACATTGCCTAAATATGGTCTATAATAATATCCAAAATATAGTAATGAGCCTAGTAGGCCAAATATTGCTCCAGAAGCGCCGGCTGAGATAACATTGTGAGAGAATGCTATGGATAACATGCTTCCACTTATGGCACTTATTATGTAAATGATAATAAATTTAAATTTACCATAAAAGCTTTCTACTTGAGGCCCTATAACATATAGGGCATACATGTTAAGTAATAGATGCATAATTCCAATATGGAGAAAAGCACATGTTAATAAGCGGTAATAATCTCCATTTTTTACTAAGATATCAAGGTTTGCCCCAAATTTAAGCAAGGTTAAATTATCATAAGATCCTTTACCAAAAATATACATTGAAGCAAACATTATTACACATATTGCTATAATAAGATATGTAATAATAGGTTTTCTTTTTCCAAATAGTTTTTCTGCTTCTAAACTTTTTTGTCTGTTATACTCATTGATATCACCCGCTAACTTGGCATACAATTCAATACCTTTTTCTTGATATTGAGTTTTATCTATGATATCAGGAAATACTTCTATAATATTTTTTTTATTTAAATCAGTTAAATTATTTAAGTAAATGTTATCACAAACATCATCTTCTTTTAAATTAACGTTATCTCCTAAGTCAACATATATATTTAGAACTTTCATTCTATGGCAAAATGTTTGTTTTTGTAATGATTTTAGCATACGTTTAAATTTGAAAATATCAAAATCTAATTGTTCGTTATTATGAATATAATGGTTTACTATTCTAACTACTTTATATGGGCTGTTCATATTTTCAAGCCATATTTCATCATCAAGTCCATGTAACAATACAGGGTTGTAATGCTCACTGGTGATGAAATAATGCATTAATTTCATAATATTTGAATCTTTTGTATCAACTTGCATTTTTTCCTCCTTTAATGTAATAATATTATACTAAAAAACATAAAATAAATAAAGAGGTGGATTATGAAATTTAAAAAAATATTAAAATATATTTTATTTTTATTACCTTGGTTTCTTAGTAGTATATTATCTTCTAGCAAATATAATTATTATAATAGTCTAAATTTACCATTTTTTGCTCCACCAAAAATTATATTTCCTATTGTTTGGTTTGTTTTATTTATTTTAATTGCTTATACTGTTTATAAGGTTTATCCAATGAGTGATAAGGCTTATAAGAAAGCGTTGTTTATTAATTATCTATCTAATCAGTTGTTTACTATTTTGTTTTTTAACTTAGAAAATTTGTTTCTTTCTTTTGTGGATACAGTAATCGTTTTTATGAGTAGTCTTTATTTATATGAGGCAACTTATAATTATGATAAAGCTGTTTCTAAGTATTTGATTCCTTATATTATTTGGAATTTGTTTGCTTTAATTTTGTCTCTTACTATTACTGTTATGAATTAGTTTTATAATGATTTAATATTTCCATAAACTCTTTAGGTGGTTCTGCTTTAAATTCTAAGTATTCATGGGTAACAGGGTGTGTGAAACCTAAGGTGTATGCATGAAGCATTTGTCCAAATGTGGGATTAATTTGTTTTTTGTAACCATATACACTGTCATTTACTATTGGATGATTGATATAACTTAAATGAACTCTTATTTGGTGTGTTCTACCAGTTTCAAGGGTACATTCAATAAATGTTGTGTCAATGTATCGTTCAAGTACTTTAATGTGAGTTATGGCATCTTTGGAATTGACGGAAGTTACACACATTTTTTTTCTGTTTTTGGTATCTCTTCCTATCGGGGCATCAATCGTTGCTGTATCTTCTACTATAACTCCATGTACTAATGCTAAATATTTTCTTTTTGCTTTGTTAGATTTTAATTCTAAAGCAAGTTCTCTGTGTGTCTTGTCGTCTTTTGCAACCATGAGTAAACCACTTGTATAGGCATCAATTCTATGTACTATTCCCGGTCTTATGTTGTCTAAGTTGCTTAACTTTGAATGGTGCATTAAGGCATTTACTAAGGTATGATTTCTATTACCACATCCAGGATGTACTACCATACCACTTGGTTTATTAACGACAAGTAAATATTCGTCTTCATAAACAATATCTAATTTTATATCTTCAGGTTCTATATTACTACTTTCTTCTTTTACATCGGTTATGGTAATAATGTCGCCTGTTTTAACTAAATAACTGCTTTTAGTGCTTTTGTCATTTACTAATATGCTGTTATTTTTTATTAGTTTTTGTATTTTGCTTCTACTGCTATCTAATTTGTCAATTAAATAGTTATCTAATCTTATATTATTTTCTAATACTTCTATTTTCATGAATTTTCCCCCTTTGCGTAAGAATTAATAACTAATATTATACACCCAATTACAATAAATGTATCGGCTAAGTTAAAGATAGGAAAGTTATAGTTAAATATCATAAAATCTAAATAATCAATGACATAACCATATATGATTCTATCTATTAAGTTGCCTATTATTCCTCCAAGTAATAGGCCATGGCTGAGAATTGCTAGTTTGTTAGGGTTGGTTTGTTTTTTTGTATACTTATACAAGTAGTATAAAAAGATAAGGGTAATAATAATTAGTATATATCTATAGCCTATTAAAATTGAAAAAGCCGCGCCTGTGTTTTGAACGTAGGTTAAATAAAAAAAGTTGTTTATTATTTTGGTTGTTTGTCCTAATATTAGGTAATTAGAGACTAGTATTTTAACTATTTGATCTATAATTAAACTAATTAATGCAATAATATATACTTTTTTCATAAATACCCCCTTATTTACAAGTATTGATGCTTTTATCTTGGGCAAGACATTCTAAGGATTCTATTTTGAAACAATAATTGTTATTTTTATCTTTGTATATATCAATTAATGTTTCTATATTACAACCCATGCTGTTTTTTGGATTAACTATATTGGATATATCATTATATAGTAGGACATCTTTTAAGGTAATAGTCTTTAAATATTTCTCGTTCATGGTACCTTCTTCTTTTAATTCAACATTTTTTATGTTAAATAAGATGTAGGTATCCACTAAATCTTTAATTCTTACTTTGAATGCTTCTTCTACTTTATCATTGGATATATCTAAACTATGTAAACTTACTGGTATAATTATTAGGGCAATAATGCTGATAATAACTAATACTGATAATAGTTCTACTAGGGTGTATCCCTTTTTATTTAACATAAGTCTCACCTACTTCATATTTACTGTTACTTTAATGTAATCATATTTATCATATAATTTTAATAAATTAGTATAATCTATTTCGTAATCATTACCTATTAAGTTAATAGTTATATCGTCTGTGTTATCAAGTAGAGTTATATCTTTTATTTTTATGTTGTATCTTTTGATGATGTTATCATTTTTTTCCGTGCCTAGTTTTATATAATTATTAATGTTATTGATGTCTAGGAATTGGTAAGGTATTATATCAAATACTTCTTTTTCATAGGCTAATCTATAGTCATTTTCTTCTATTAAATAATAATAACCATTGTAACTTACATAATTACTAATTACATCGTTAATAGTTTTTACAATGTAAATATATTTATCTTTTGTTGTTATTTTATATTTACATAAATTGGTTTTATCTTCTATTTTATAACTGATATCATATGTGTATTCACTATAATTATTATCTTTATTAGTATTATCTTTATTAGTATTATTGTTATCAAAATCTATTTTATCTATATTATTTCTAATAGATAGGCCTAATATAATAAATAAAACAAGTATGACAAGAAAACCACCAAGTAATATGCCAATTATTTTATACTTGTTTGTTTGCTTATTGTTATTTTTGTTATAGTTATTATAATCATAATTTATTGGTGTTTCTTCTACTTGTTCTGTATAAACTTTTTTCTCGCCTAAATCTTTATTGTAATTAAATGAAAAGTTGTTGTTCATTAATACCACTTCCTACTCTTTTGTTTATTATAACAAATTTTTTAAATTAATTAAATATTATTTTAAAATAATTCCTATTAAACTGTTTTTATCTTTAATTCCGTTTAAATAATCTTTTACTTTTGTTCTTTTTTTTCCTTCTACTTTTATGTCTTTTATTATGATAGAGGAGTCTTTGGTTTTTACTATTAGGCCTTCTTTGTTAATGTCAACAATTTCTCCAATGGTACCTTCATATTTCTTATCTAAAATATTAGTTTCATATACTTTAACTCTTGCATCATTCATGATAAAGTAGGCACCTGGATTAGAATTTAGTCCTCTTACAAGGTTATGTATATCTATGCTGTTTTTGTTGAAATTAATATGTTCTTCTTCTTTTTTGATGTTGTATCCTAGTGTTACTTTGCTTTCATCTTGTTTTGTTCTTTTAATGTTGCCACTTATAATGTTAGGGAGTGTTTTCATGAGTAAGTCTCTTCCTAGTAAACTTAATTTATTATATAGGGTATCTAGGATGTCATCACTTTCAATTTTTATTTTTTCACTGGTTATTATATCACCACTGTCCATATGGGTATCCATATACATGATGGTTACTCCAGTTTCTTTTTCGCCATTAATGATAGCCCAGTGTATTGGGGCTCCACCTCTTAATTTAGGAAGTAATGAGGCATGAACATTGATGCATTTATATTTGGGATAGTTGAGTAATATTTCTGGTATTATTTGGCCAAAAGCACAAGTAATGATAATATCAGGTTGCATATCCAATACTTTTTGATAATCTTCTTTTATTCTTACTGGCTGAAATACAGGGATGTTGTGTTCTAAGGCAACTTTCTTTATTGGAGGTATTATAATGTTACCTTTTTTATCTTTTTCTTTATCTGGTTGGCATACTACTAAGGAAACTTTGGTATTTTCAATTAATGCTTCTAATATTGGTACAGCAAAGGTGGGAGTTCCCATAAATACAACGTTTAAGTTTTTCATTATATCACCTATCTATTTTTTAATTCATGAAGTAATGAATCGTTATCGAAATAGTTAATTTTCATGGCTTCTTTTACTTCTTTTAATGTTTCACTGGCTTTAATCCTAGCTTTTTTGGTTCCTTCTTTGAGGACACTATATACGTATTCAGGATTTTTTTCTAGTTTTTCTCTTTTTTCTCTTATTGGTCTTAATTCTTCTTGTAAGATGTCGTTTAGGAATTTTTTTATTTTCATGTCGCCAAGTCCACCTTTTTCGTAGTGTGCTTTTAATTCATCAAGGTTTTTATATTCAGGTAGATATTTGGTAAATGAATCATTTTTGCAAAAGACGTCTAAATAAGTAAATACGACGTTGCCTTCAACTTTTCCTGGGTCGGTTATTTTTATGTGATTAGGGTCAGTGTACATAGAGAATACTTTTCTTTTTATTTCTTCTTCACTATCTTTCAAATAGATGCAGTTGTTTAGTGATTTACTCATTTTAGAGTTGCCATCAATGCCTACGAGGCGCTTTTCATTTAATGTTTTAGGCAATAATGCTTCAGGTTCTACTAAGACGTTGCCATATATTGAGTTGAATTTTCTTACTATTTCTCTTGCTTGTTCTATCATTGGTAATTGATCATCCCCTACTGGGATAATGGTTGCTTTAAATGCGGTAATGTCGGCAGTTTGACTAACTGGATATGTGAAAAAACCAGCAGGAATGCTTTCGTTCATTCCTTTTTGTTTGATTTCTTCTTTTACTGTAGGATTGCGGTGTAACCTAGCGATGGTTACTAAATTCATATAATAAAATGTAAGTTCGGTTAATTCGGGTACTTCCGATTGAATAAAGTAGCTGACTTTATCAGGGTCTATTCCACAAGCTAAATTATCAAGTGCTACTTCAAAAACATTATCTCTTACTTTTTTAGGGTTATCATAATTATCAGTTAATGCTTGAGCATCCGCGGCAAATAGATACATTTCATCAAAATCGTTAGAGTTTTGTATCTTTATTCTATTTCTTAATGTTCCTACGTAATGTCCAATATGAAGTGGACCTGTAGGACGTTCTCCTGTTAAAATAATTTTTTTCATAAATACACCTTCTTTTTTTGTTTTTTGTATATTAACTATACTACAACTGAGATATAATGTCAAGATGCTTTCATACATTTGTTTGAAAGTAATTATACTTTTTTTGTCTTTGTAATGTTTTTAATCAAATGAAAAAAGATGATGAAATATCATCTCATCTTCACGCTGAATATTTTCTTTTATAAAAGATTTTATTATGCTTTGTATAATATCTAAACTAAATCTTAAATTTTGATTTATTATTTCTTAATAAGAAATATATTGTTCCACATAAAGCTATAAACGATACAATGCCAATTAAAATACTATTTAAAATATTATCAAATGTTTGTGGATTTTCTATGACATTATTTGGGATTGTTATAGTATTTTTTGGTTCTTCTAAATCTTCTGCAATAGCATATATAGAAAAATGATTAGTTGTAAATACAGCATATTTTTTTCCATTAATTTCTTCTACTACTGCTTGATATTTTTCACCTTTTTTACCATCTTCTTTAATATGATATATATCTAATTTATTTTTATCATATTTGTTTGGTAGTGGTATTCTAACAATTATTCCGTCTTTTATTTTTGTTATATACTCATCTTTTAATCCTGAATACAAATCGATATTATAAGTTTTCAAGAAGCCTTTATATTGAGCAGTTAAATCTTTTGATTTAACGCTTGTGTCAAGCGGTACATCTGATGACTCGGTTGTAACACTTATATCATTTTGATAATCTTTTGATTCTATCTTTAATTTTTTTATGTTTTTTTCATCTGTTGGAGAAATACCTAAAGTATATTCTTTATTATTTATTACAAGTTTATATATTTTAGTTTTATAATTTCCTATTTCACAATCCGAATCCCCACAATTTAATTCAGTTGCTTCATTATCATAAGTAATATTAATGTTATATGTATCGTCATTCACATATTCTTTTATTCTTTTTAATGCTTCGTTAATATAGGCTTCTGTATTATTTTCAGTTTTATCTGATATATTGACAATTCTATATGTAGAATAACTAAAGCTGTCTGACATTCCAACTGCTATACCATCAAAGTAAGCAAATAAAACACCACCTGCACCAAGATTTAGGTTTGACCATCCTCCAGCACCAAAAACTGGAATATATTCGATATTTGGATTGCTTTCTATATGTTTTTTTATTTCAGGATAGAGTTTAAATAAATCAATATTTCCTTGCTCCAAACCAAAAAATTTTTCTATTTCATTATAGTGTATCAATTGATTTATATATCCCATATCATCAATTTGATATGATTTTTTTAAGTTTTCCGTGTGCTTTTTTATAGTATTCTCAACACTCTCATCATACTTTTCTACAAGTTTAATATTATATGTTTCAGTTAATCTTTCATTTGAGTTATCGCTTAAATAAATAATAATATCACAGGTATTATTATTTGACTGACATTCAGCACTTGAAGAAACTTCTTTTGGCAAATTATAATTCTTATATATATACGATGTTACAAGTTTATCAAATATTAAATCTAAACAAATATTTTGAGCACTATCACCCCAATCACTATATTCTTCTAAGCAAGTATTATAATATTTAAATTTTTTATAATGTTCAAGGGGAATAGATTTAATTTCTAATTCATTATTGTTTGAAATACTATTATGTATTTCTTCAAGATTAATTTCTGCTTGAACATTAACTGGTATTAATATAAAACTTAATAATATAAAATAAAATAATTTTTTCATTTCGTAAAACACTCCTATCTAATCTACAAAAATTGTATCATTGCTTAAATATTATGTCAATAGATATATCAATAAATGTTTATTATGTAGTTAGTTTGATGCAAAAAAGAAAAAGTTTTTTTTGGTTTTATTTATTTAGATATGTTTTGCTGTTCATTATTCTTAAGGTGTTTAAAATAGTTAGAAGGGTAACTCCTGTGTCGGCAAAAACGGCGAACCACATATTTGCAAGACCAAATACGCTTAAGAGTAGTATTACTATTTTTGTTAAGCTGGCAAATATTAGGTTTTCTTTGATGATGTGTTTTGTATAGTTGGATATTTTTATGGCATCGATTATTCTTTTTAAATCGTCTTCCATTAAGACAATGTCTGAGGCTTCGATGGCTTCATCACTACCTACTCCACCCATTGATATGCCAATGTCAGCACGTTTTAGAACTGGAGCATCGTTGATACCATCTCCTACGAAAATAGTTATTCCATTATTTTGAGATACTAGTTCATAATTTTTATATTTATCTGTTGGTAACATTTCATATTTGATGTTATCTATGCCTAATTTATTGCCAATGGTTAGAGCTGTATTTTTATTGTCTCCAGTGAACATATAGGTGGTGATGCCTAGTTTTTTTAGCGATTTGATGGTTTCGTGAGCATTTTCTTTGATAGTATCACTGATGGTAATTGAGGCGACGTGGGTTTCATTGATGTTTAGATGTAAGACGGCTTCTTCGTGGCAGTTGCATAGGGTTTTGTTGCCAATTAAAACGAGTTTGTCATTTAGTTTAAAGCTTATGCCTTGGCCTTTTATTTCTTTAAAGTTAGTTACATCAATGTTATTTATCTTTTTGTTTTTGACGATGGATGAGGCGATGGGATGACTTGATAAGGATTCTCCTTTTAATAGGATATCCATTATTTCTTCTTTGGTATAGGTTTCGTCTATTAATTCGATGTTGGTTACTTCATAACTACCGTTTGTAAGAGTGCCTGTTTTGTCGAAGATGATATTTTTGGTGTTGCTTAGGTTGTCTAGGTAGTTGCTACCTTTAATTAGGATGCCATTTTTAGAGGATGTGCCTATACCTGTAAAGTATGAAAGAGGTACGGAAATTGCAATAGCACAAGGGCATGATATTACTAGGAATGTGAGGCCACGATAAATACTATCATTTATGCTGACTTTGAATAGGATTGGCAATGTTGCTACGATTAAAACGGCTAAGATTAAAACAATTGGGGTATATATTTTGCTGATTTTCGATACGACTGTTTCGATTTTGGTTTTTTTGTCGGTGGCACTTTCTAGCAATTCGATGATTTTAGAGACTGTGGAGTCTTTGAATACGGAGGTGGCTTTTATTTGGATGACGTCTTCTAAGTTGATGCAACCTGATAATACTGTGTCATTAATGTTTTTGGGGGCGGGTTTGGATTCGCCTGTTAGCGAGGAGGTATCTAGTATTGTGCTGCCTTCAACTATTATGCCGTCGACAGGAATTTTTTCACCTTTTTTTACTACTAGGATGTCGTTTACTTTGACATCGTTGACGTTTATTTTGATGATATTGTTGCCTTCTTTTTTATTGGCGTATGCTTCACTTATGTCAAGTAAGTTTTTTATTGATTTTCTGGAGTTGTTGAGGGCTTTTTCTTCTAGTATTTTGCCTATTGTGTATAGGGTGATGACCATGATTCCTTCCATGACGTTACCTATTATTAGAGCTCCAAGACATGATATTGTTATTAAGGCGTTTTCGTTGATGGTCTTGCTTTTGATTAGTAATTTGATGGCATTGGTGGATGTTTTGTAGAGTAATAGGCTATAAGATACTATGTATAGAATGATTTTTAGGTTTTTGGGGATGTTTAGGTATATGCCTAGTGCCCCGATGATGATGCCAAGTATTAATATGGATAAATGAAATTCTTTTTTTACTGCTATTTCGTTTGAGGTAATGCTGGTATCGGGTTCTATTTTTTTGACTAAGGCATTTAGTTCTTTTAGGCTAAATTCCTTTTCAGATTCGTAAGATAGAGTTAGGGTATTGAAATTGACTACTACATTGTTTAGATATTCGTTTTTGTTTAGTGCTTCTTCTATTTCTCTAGCACAGTTGGCACAGTCTAAATTAACTATGTTATATTTATATTTTTTCATTTTATCACCTAAGAAAAGTATATAACTATTATATGTTTTTGTCAATATAATATGAAACTTTTTTCACATTGGTTTGCTACTACCTTTTTAGTGATGTAGAGTTATTATATTATGGTGATTAAGGGAATGAAAGGGGGTTGGACATTTTGTTTTTGGTTTGGACTATTTAGTTATGATGATGGTGAAAAGAAGGTGATGCTATCAATACTATATTTTTTTATAATTATCTTTATTCTTAGAACAGCGTAGCAATAGGCAAAAAAAGAAACTATTTTTCAAAATAGCTTCCTCCTATAAATTCTCTTATGATAGATGTTTTTGGTATTTCTTCACTTGGAATTGGTAGTACAAACTTAAGTATTTCTAGTAGTCTGGTTGCCGTTAAGTACTCAGGGTCATCTTCTAAAACGGAATATAGAAGTGGTTCTACATAGGTTTTTAAGACGCCAAGTTCATAGGCATAGGATGTATTGAAGATTACATCGGCATCGTCTTGGTAAGGAAATACATATTTAACTTCGCCTTTTCTTACTTCACTCCAATTGTTTAAGGTATGGCTAGGATTATATCCTCTTAATCTATTGTCCCTGATGATTCTTCTTAATAATCTAATGTCTGTCATATTAATTCGATTATCATTATCTATGTTTAAGAATGTTAGTGGGCTTATATATATTTTAAATTTATTCTTTTTTGGTATTCCGTTTGTTAATTCTTCGTTTAGGGCATGTAGGCCTTCTATTATTAAGATGTCGTTGTTATTCATTTTAATGGTTTTTGTGAATACTTTTTTGCCTAGGGAGAAATCGAATATTGGTGTGTCAACTTTTTCTCCTTTTAGTAATTTGGTTAATTGGTTGTTGAATAGTTTGATGTCTATTGCTTTGATGCTTTCGTAGTCAGGCTTGCCATTTTCCTGGATTGGTGTTTCGTCTCTATTTAAGAAGTAGTCGTCTAGTGATAGTTGGATGGGGTTTAGGCCTAGTGTTTTTAGATATAGGCTTAGTTTTTTTGAGGTTGTTGTTTTTCCTGAAGAGGAAGGACCTGATATTAAGACGAACTTGATGTTGTTTTTGTTTAGGGCGATTTTTTCAGCGATGGATAGTAATTTATAGTCTTGCATAATTTCTGATAGGTGAATTAGTTCCCCTACTTTGTTGTTGGTGATGTATTCGTTTAATTCACCAACATTATTGATGTGTAGGACTTTGGCCCATTCGCTATATTCTAAGACGCTTTTAAAGTATTTTTCGTGGTGGATGTATTTTGTTATTTCTATTTCGTCATATACAAAGGGGAATCTTAATACTACTCCATTTTCTAGTAGGGTTAAATCGAAGTATTTAAGGACTGATGTGTCATATGGTAGTTCGCCAATAACGTAGTTGTACATGCCGTCAAACTTATATAGGGTTATGAATGGTGATGTATTGTAAAATAGGGTTTTGGCTTTGTCTAATCTTTTGATTCTTTTAAAATATTCTATTGCCTCGAGTCGTGATGTTTCGATTTTAACGAATGGTATTGCTCGGTTAACTTTATCGGTCATAACTTCTTTTATTTTGGCTATGATGTCTTTGTTTAGTGGTTTATCTGTTTCACAGAATATTCCTTTATCTAGTGAGTGTTTAATACTAACTACTGTATCTTTGCCAAGGACGTCAATTGTTGAAGATATAAATAGGTTAATTAATCCTTTTTCATAGACTCTGTTACCTATTTTGGTGTTGATGTCATATAAAGATAAGGTGCCACTTTTGATTAGTGAATCATTGTAGGATATTAATTGGTTTTTAAATTTACCTATTAGGATGTCGTAATTATAGTTATCTTTGACATCTTCGATTATTTCTTTTAGTTTTACTCCTTTGATATATTCTTTTTTTGTACCGTCATCAAACGTTATTGTTATTGTGTCCATTTTTATCCCTCTATTCTTATATTTATATTATATCAAATATGTTTTATTTTGTCATTTATATTTGTGCATATTTTATTATTTTTTACTTAAAATAATATTGGTGATAATATGAATCTAGTTCCAGTAGTTATTGAGAAAAGTAATTTAGGTGAAAGAAGTTATGATATATATTCTAGGTTGCTTAAGGATAGAATTATTATTTTGAATGGTGAGATAAATGACGATAGTTCGAACATTGTTGTAGCTCAGTTATTGTATTTGGATAGTTTAAATAATGAGGATATATCTATATATATCAATTCACCAGGTGGTTCTATTACTTCGGGTATGGCTATATACGATACGATGAACTTTGTTAAGAGTGATGTATCGACGATCTGTATTGGAATGTCAGCTTCGATGGCGGCGTTTATTTTAGCATGTGGCACGAAAGGGAAAAGGTATATTCTCCCTAATAGTGAGGTAATGATTCACCAACCACTTGGCGGAACACAAGGGCAAGCGACAGATATTAAAATTGCAACTGATAGAATTATGAAGTTAAAAAATCGTTTAAACAGCATACTTGCTAAACAAACTGGTCAGAGTTTAAAAAAGATAACAAGTGATACCGAAAGAGATTATTTTATGAATTCTAACGAAGCATTAAAATATGGGCTTGTAGATAAAATTATAGACCATAAGTGAAATAATTTTATTTACATCTCCTCGCGGAGATGCGTTATCTACATATAAAGAGATTGGGTAATCTTCTTCATAGTAGATGTTTTCGACAGGTGCTGCCGAATTTTTTTGTTTTTTACTTTTGCTATGCTGTTTTAGTTCTTTAGTTTTGTTTTATGCAAAATTGTCTTTTATATATAATTTTAATCCT